>Ga0187770_10000035_pt1 | contig 59323 bp, 50 predicted proteins | sample 0116_SJ02_MP02_2_FD_133154 | JGI IMG/M metagenome (GOLD analysis project Ga0187770, IMG submission 133154) | Tropical peat soil microbial communities from peatlands in Department of Meta, Colombia - 0116_SJ02_MP02_20_MG | ecosystem: Environmental > Terrestrial > Soil > Wetlands > Peat | place...
AGGCCGGGGATGCGCTCGCGGTTCTTCCACACTTCCAGAATCACTTCGACCACGTAGTCGATGTGGCTCTGGGTGTAGACGCGGCGGGGAATCGCGAGCCGCACCAGATCCATCTGCGCTGCGTGCGCGAACATCAACGTTCCGATTTCCACGCTGCGAATTCCGCCCTCCAGATACAGTTCCGCCGCCAGCGCCACGCCGGGGAATTGCTCGGGCGGAATGTACGGCAGAAACGCGCGTGCATCCAGATAAATCGCGTGTCCGCCGGGCGGCTGCACGATCGGCACGCCCTCGGACGCAACGTGATTGCCCAGATATGCAGTCGAGGCGATGCGATAGCGCAGGTAGTCTTCTTCGAGCGCCTCCTGCACGCCAACGGCGATCGCCTCAAGATCGCGTCCGGCGAGGCCACCGTACGTGGGATATCCCTCGGTCAAAATCAGCAGGTCTTTTTCCTGCTGGGCGAGCAGGTCGTCGTTGGTGCACAGAAAGCCGCCAATGTTGGCCATGCCGTCTTTCTTGGCCGACATGGTACAGCCGTCGCCGTAGCGGAACATCTCCTGCGCAATTTCCTTCGGCGTTTTGTTCTCGTATCCCTTCTCGCGCAGCCTGACGAACCACGCGTTCTCGGCGAAGCGGCAGGCATCGAAATAGAGCGGGACGCCATGCCGCCGGCACACGGCGCTTACGGCGCGCACATTTTCCATCGAGACCGGCTGGCCCCCGCCGGAATTGTTGGTAACGGTGAGCATGACCAGCGGAATGCGCTCGCGGCCCACGCGCGCGATCAGCGACTCGAGCGCGGCCACGTCCATGTTGCCTTTGAACGGATGCTGCAACGACGGATGGTGCCCCTCTTCGATCACCAGATCCACCGCTTCCGCTCCGACAAACTCAACGTTGGCGCGGGTCGTGTCGAAGTGCGTGTTGTTGGGCACGACGTCGCCCTTCCTGCAGGTCACGCCGAACAGAATGCGTTCGGCCGCGCGTCCCTGATGCGTAGGGATGACGTGCTTGTAGCCGAAGATCTCCTGAATGGAATTCTTGAAATGGTCGAAGCTGCGGCTGCCGGCATAGCTTTCATCGCCCTCCATCACGGCGGCCCACTGGTGAGTCGACATCGCGCCGGTGCCGGAGTCCGTGAGCAGGTCAATCAGAACGTCATCGGCGGGAAGAAGAAACAGGTTGTAGTGCGCGGCCGCGAGCAGCTGCTCGCGCTCGCTGCGCGTGGTCCAGCGGATGGGCTCCACGCTCTTGATGCGGAAGGGCTCGATGATGGTTTTGGTGGGCATAGCACGTTGGCCTGAGAAAATCCCCAGAAGTTCGCAAACGCCTCATACTAAGTCGCCCCCGCCGCCCTGAGGTGTGATCAGCCGCACAGGCGGGTGTGCTTTAAATCGTTTTGTCTCGTAATCCATAGAAAACTCGATGTAAACTATACTTGACAACACGTAAAGCATGCTTTACATTGTGCAGTGGAAGGAGCCTTCACATGAATCCCGAAAACCAAGAGCTGACCCACAACCAAGGCTCGCTGTGGGCGACCTGTCCGATTCTGGGCTGGGGGACATTCGGCACCAAGACCCGCGCCGAACGCCGCTACATCCGTCGCACCATGCTGGGAGCCGCGGCCGGAGCGGCATGGGTTCTGATTGCGCTCGCCCTGGATCTTCATCCCAAAGCCGTCATGCTCCCGTTGACAGCGCTGGTCATTGGCGCGGTGATGACGAACGTCGCTTGGGAGATGAGCCGGTACATCCGCCAGCTCGACGAACTCGCCCGGCGCATGCAACTGGAAGCCCTGGCCTGGACGTATCTCACCGGCTTCGTCGCGGCCGCATGGCTGGGCGTGCTGGCGCCGCTCAGTTCCACGCTGATGCACTGGCCCTATAAGCGCGGCTTTTTGCTGCTTAGCCCGTTTCTCTACCACATAGTTCTGGAGCCGGTGCGCTCGGCGTGGCTCTATTTCCTCTCACGCCGATACTAAGCGGAGGCAACGACCATGAAGAACTGCCTCCGTGTTCTGCGCGCCGAACGGAATTTGTCGCAGGCCGACCTGGCCGACAAGCTCGACGTGTCGCGGCAAACCGTCAACGCGATCGAAACCGAACGCTACGATCCCAGCATTGAGCTCGCGTTCAAGATTGCCGCCGTCTTCGGCCGCTCGATCGAAGAAATTTTCACTCCCAACGGGGACAAAGCAAGGTAGAAACAAAACTTCTGCACTCCTGCTTCCCGCTCTCCTCGCCCGCCCCGAAATCACCCCTCAGTGATAAACTCGAACGTTTTCCCGGACGTGAAAACGACGTGAAACGAGGCACTCATATGGACATTCAAAGAGTCGGAGTCGTGGGCGCGGGCACCATGGGCAACGGCATTGCCCACGTCTTAGCCCGCTGCGGATACAACGTAGTTTTGTGCGACGTGGAGGAACGCTTTCTCGACCGCGCCCTCGGAACCATCAGCAAGAACCTGGAGCGCGAAACGGCAAAAGGAAAGATTACGTCTGCCGAGAGCGTTGCGGCGCTCGGGCGCATCCAGCCGGTCACCGATCGCGGGAAGCTGGCGGATTGCGATTTCATCGTCGAAGCGGCGACCGAGAAATTCGAGATCAAAACCGAAATCTTTCGCGATCTCGACCGGTTGACGCGGCCGGACATCATCCTGGCGTCGAACACGTCTTCCATTTCGATCACCAAACTCGCTGCGCAGACCAAACGCCCCGACAAGGTCATCGGCATGCACTTCTTCAATCCCGTGCCGGTGATGAAGCTCGTTGAAGTTATTCGCGGCCTGGCCACGTCGCAGGAGACTTTTTCAGAAACTCGTAACCTGTCTCTTAAGCTCGAAAAAACTCCAGTCGAGGTCAACGACGCGCCCGGCTTCGTCTCCAACCGCGTGCTCATGCCACTGCTGAACGAAGCCATGTACGCCGTGATGGAAGGCGTGGCCACGCCGGAAGCGGTCGACGAAGTTTTCAAGCTGGGCATGGCGCATCCCATGGGCCCGCTCACGCTTGCCGATTTCATCGGCCTCGACGTCTGCCTCGACATCATGCGCGTGCTGCACTCGGGCCTGGGAGATCCCAAGTACCGCCCCTGCCCGCTGCTCATCAAGATGGTCGACGCGGGCTGGCTGGGCCGCAAGAGCGGCCGGGGATTCTACAAGTATTGACGCGAGCTTTCACCACGGAGACACAGAGCCACGGAGAGAAATATTCAGAAGATTTCTCTGTGCGACCTTGTGGCCTCTGTGGCGAAAAAGCCTTTGACCGAATGGAAGCAGCTCGACAATCCGGGACCGCGAGCGATGTCTGGTTCTGTCTGTTGGCGGCTTTCTGCGGCATTGGCGCGGGCGTGGCCGACGTCATGGTGAACGATCTCCTGTTCACCGCCCTGCTCGTGCTCGTCTCCTGCATGGTGCTGGGCCTGGCGCGCCGACGCTCGCCATGGCGCTGGGTGCTGGTGGTCGGCATTTTCATTCCGCTGACAGAGCTGGTGGCCTACAAGGTCCAGGGCGTCAAATCCACGCGCGCGCAGGTCTGGGGATCGTTTCTCGCTTTCTTGCCGGGCATCGCCGGCGCCTACGGGGGCTCGATCATGCGCGCCGTCATCGACAACCTGCGGCAAGGGAAATGAAGAGCGGCGGGTGGCGGCGAAGGTCAGTTCACCCCTTCGAGTGCGTCATCCCGAAGGCACGCGCGTTCACCAGCGGGCCGAGGGATCTGGCGCGCAGTGTCGCGGCACTCCACGCGAGATCCCTCACTCCGCCTGCAATACGGCTACGCTCGGGATGACGCCAGTTGAAACAATGGCGAACAACGACTCAGCCGGCCAGCGCTCCCCTACTTCCCGCTACTCGATCCCTAGTTCGTTCTTCGCCAATTCCGCAATCTGCGGACGGGTTCCCCTGCACGCCTCCCACACCGACACGCACCAGTTGTGGATCATGGTGTCCCTTTGCGGGCCCGGCGGGACTGCGAGAACGTCAGAAATAACAATGGAACCGCGTTCCTTGGGCAGCTGCGGCCGCAACCATTGCTTTCTGGGCCCCTTTGCCAGCTGCATGTGCGCCTTCTGCACCTGCCTGCCGGTCAAATTCTTCTCCACGCTTAAGTACAGCCCAATAAGGGCGAACACGATCGTGATGTCTTTCGTCTGCTCGTCGGCGGTCTGGGCGGCATAGGCATCCACGACATTCTGGTGAATGAACGCCGGATCGGGGTGCGCCAGCGTGTAGTACATGAGCTCGTAAAAGAGTTCTTCGTCAGCCGGCAAGGCAGTCGCTCCTTCGGCTATCGTTTCCGCCGTCCCGGACTGGGGCGCCAAAAGTATCGGATAACCATTCAGTTACTCCCTGATCCACAGCGCGGGCGCGTATGCTGGCCTGCATGGGTGTGTCCCTTTCGATGCTGGCCTCGGGCAGCCGCGGCAACTGTGCCATTGTGGCCAGCGCGCGCACGAGAATTCTGGTCGATGCCGGCATCTCCGGGCGTGAAACCTTCAAGCGCATGAAGGCGCTGGGCGACGATCCACACTCGCTCTCCGCCATTCTTATCACCCACGAGCATTCCGACCACATTTACGGATTGGCAACGCTGGCCAAGCGCCTGCGCATCCCAGTCTTCATGACCGGCGCCACGCATCAGGCCTGGGCCCGCGCCCTGCGCGATGAAAACGGCGTGCGGCCGCACCTCGACAAACTCGAGCGCTTCGAATCCGGCCACCGCTTTCAGGTCGGTGACATCGAAGTCAAACCCTTTACCATTCCGCACGACGCCGCTGATCCCGTCGGCTTCACCTTCCGCGCCGAGGGCGTAAAAGTCGGCTTCGCCACCGATCTCGGCTACATTCCCGCCAGCGTGCGCGACCACCTGTGCGGCTGCGATGTGCTGGTGATGGAATCGAACCACGATCTCGAAATGCTGCGCGTGGGGCCGTATCCGTGGTCGGTGAAACAGCGCGTGATGAGCCGCGTGGGCCACCTTTCCAACGAGGCTCTCGCGGATTTCCTTAGTAGCGACTATGATAATAGTGCAACGTTTGTGGTGCTGGCGCATCTCTCACAGGAGAACAACCACCCGGAAATTGCGCGCAGGCAGGCGGAACGGGCCCTGGCCACGCGAGGCGGCCTGTTCTGCAACCGGCTGCTGCTGGCTTCGCAGGCCGAGGCGCTGGAACCGATTCGCCTCTGAAAGAACCGTCATTTATACATGAGTCAGCAGTGCATTGATCCCATGGTCGGCAAGATTCTGGCAGGCTGGCGCTACGATATTTCCGGCCTGGCGCCGGAGATGCGCGGCGATTACGAAAAGCATCTCGCCGGCTGCCATCGCTGCCACAGCCGCCAGCAAATGCACCGCATCATTGACGTCGCCCTGATCGCTCTGGCCTCGATCTCGGCCGGAGTTTTTCTGCTGGCCTTTGGCGTAATTCGGCATTTCGGCCCTCCCTATGCCTTTTGGCTCGAAATCGGCGCCCTGGCCGGCTTCGCGCTTTCTGCGCTGATCTGGCTGGTGGTCGCGGTGGCGACGCCTGCTCCTGTCACCGTGCTGGACGCCGCCAAAGAGGGTGCGCGCCGGGTGCACGACCGCCTGCCGGAAGAAATCCGCCAGCGCCTCCCCGAAGAACTGCGCATCAAAATCACCGGGACCTAGCCAGTCGGCATCCGCCTCCGGGCACTCCGTGAAGAAAACTCCCGTTTCAATTTTGTTTTGCTTCGTGATTGCGCTGACGCGGGCGCTCGCGCAGTCTCCTGCTTCCGATCAGGCATCCGCAAGCGCGCAAGCGTCTGCGATGCAAATGCCCGCCATGCAGATGGAGGCTTTTCCCCTGCCCTCGCCACATCACGCTTCCGGCACATCATGGCAACCGGCGTCCGTACCCGCCTACGAATGGATGTGGATGCGTGGCGGCTGGGAGTTGATGGCGCATGGCGTTGTCTTCATCGACTACAACCAGCAAGGCGGCCCGCGCGGCGAAGGCAAAGCGGAGTCGGTCAACTGGGGCATGCTGATGGAGCAGCACCGGCTGGGCGCAGGCACAATTCTTTTCCGAGAGATGTTCTCCGCCGAATCGCTGACCTCGCCGCATCCCGGCTTTCCTGAGCTGTTCCAGACGGGTGAGACCTATCACGGCGAGCCGCTGGTCGATCATCAGCATCCGCACAACGTGTTTGCTGAACTGGCTGCGCTCTACACCGTGCCCCTGAGTGAAAAAATTTCTTGGGAGCTCTACGGCGGCCCTTCGGCCGAGCCCGCGCTCGGCCCGGTCACGTATATTCACCGTGCTTCCGCTTCCGAGCTGCCGCTCGCGCCGCTCGGCCATCATTTGCAGGACTCAACTCACACCAGCTTCGGCGTCGTCACGACCGGATTTGTGATCGATCGCGTCAAACTCGAAGCCTCCGCCTTCAACGGACACGAGCCCAACGAAGAACGCTGGAGCATTCAACTTGCTGCGCTCGATTCCTGGTCGGCGCGCGCATTTGTAGCGCCCACGCGCAACTGGGCCGCAGAGTACAGCGTCGGCTACCTGGACAAACCGGAAGCTCTCGAGCCCGGCAACCAGTGGCGCGAAACGGCTTCGGTCGAGTACAACTGGCCGCTCGCCTCGGGCAACTGGGCCACGACCGCCGCATGGGGACGAGTGCACAAGCTCGCGACTGGAGCGCACTTGAACAGCTATCTGCTGGAATCGACGCTCAATTTCCGCGCGCGCAACTACCTGTTCTCGCGCCTCGAACTTGTCGATAAAGACGAACTTTTTCCCCAGGCACCGGCTCATCCCTGGTACCGGATCGGCGCCTATACCTTCGGCGCCGAGCGCGACCTGATGCAAAACCGTGTGGGGCAGCTCGGCCTGGGCAGCGACGTGACCATCTACTCCAAGCCGGCCGTGCTGGACGCCGTGTATGGAAACTTTCCTGTCTCGTTCCAGATTTTCCTGCGCCTGCGGCCGGGACGAATGACGGCAGCGCACTCCCATGGAATGGAAAGCTGATCCAGAATAAAGTATTGCTCAGGCGGATTCCGCCGTAGAATGTTCCTGAACTCCTCCCCCAATTCGCGCGAGAATAATTATTCAGATGAACCGGGCCCTGAAGACACTGCGGGCGGTGCAGTGGTCTATGCTCGCAAGCATTTTGTTATATGGTGCTTTGGGAGAACTGTTGGCGCCGCGCGCGCACAGTGTGGATCCGGCCTTGAGCTACATTTTCAGCACGCTCGCGGTGGGCATTGTGGGGACGATCTTTGTAGTGCGCCGCACGCTGGTGCTGCGCGCCGCGACCATCCTGGCCACTCAGCCCGATGACCTGATCAGCCTCAATCACTGGCGCACCGGCTACTTCACGACGTATGCACTATGTGAAGCGCTGGCCCTGTTCGGCCTGGTGCTGCGTTTGCGCGGCTCGGAGTTGCAACAGAGTCTGCTGTTTTACATTGGCGGCTTCGTGTTGCTGTTCTTTTTCCGGCCACGCGAGCCGGTCAGTACTATTTGAGGTGACAGCTGGCCATCCCGCGCTTCTCCAGATACTGCTGGTGGTAGTCCTCGGCGGGATAGAACATCACCGCAGGCACAATCTGCGTAACGATCTTCTTCGAGTAGCGATGCGCGTCTTCCAGCGCCTTCTTCGAGGCCTCGGCCTGCGCAGCCTGCTCCGCTGAATGATAGAAAATAGCCGACCGGTACTGCGTGCCCCAGTCCGGCCCCTGGCGGTTCAGCTGCGTGGGATCGTGATTCTCCCAGAAGACCTTGAGCAGATCGGTGTACTTGACGCGGGTGGGGTCGAACTCAACTTCGACGGCCTCAGCGTGGCCGGTACCGTTGGTGCAGACTTCCTTGTAGGTCGGGTTATCGGTTTTTCCGCCGGTGTAGCCGACGCGGGTTGAGACGACGCCCGGAATCTGCCGGAACGTGTGCTCCACTCCCCAGAAACATCCTGCTGCAAATGTGGCCTTCTCCATTTCAGTTTGCTCCCTGATTTTGACCAGCCTGGTTTTTAACGACACATTCTCTCTCTAAACTCAAAACGCGCAGGAAGTCGCTCGCTTCCTGCCTTCGGCGTTACGTTGGTTTCCCAGGTCTTATTCATTAGATGACGAAACGCCGCCAATGTCACACACTTGTCAAAAGCTCGTGAATAACACGGTTGGGCGATTGACCCTCCCCTGGAATCGCGATACAGTCCGAGGAGTACGGTTTCGCTTAACGTTCCGGATTCTATCAAGGTTAATTTTCCGTGGTTTCGTCATTCCAGCTTCGGACAGGCAAGGCCCGTTCAGGCAGTCGCCTAGCGACCGCGCTGCGATCTCAGAAAATGTTGCAGAAAGTTGCACTCTTCGTACTTCTCGCGTTCGTGGCCACCGAAGCAATGGCGCAAGCCGTCTCGGGGTTCCTCCCGCAGGATCGCCGCGGCTACCGCACCGGCGATCAGTGGGAGCCGGCGCTGGCCGCCGACGGTCACGGCCATATCTACGTTCTCTATCCGCAATATGGCACGGTGCCCGGCTGCCCGGCCTGCACAGTGCCAACGATTGCGTTCCAGGTGAGCAACGACAACGGACTCACCTGGCAGCCGTCGCGCGTCCTGCTTCCCTTTCCCACCGGCCAGTTCGATCCGCAGATCGCGGTGAATCCCACAGACCGGCAGACCGTGTACGCCTCGTGGCTACAGAACAACAAGCGCGACATCATCGTGGCCCGCTCACTCGACTTCGGCCAGACCTGGTCATTCACCTGGGCCGAGCGCGGCAGCGAGGACGCCGATAAGCCGGTGCTGACTGTCCAAGGCACCGACGTCTATGTCGGCTTCAATCATGAAGAGAACTTCTTCATCGCCGCGTCGCACGATGCTGGGCAAACCTTCAGCCGGGTCCAAGTAAATCCCAACGCCGCACCCGGATGGTCCCTCGCCGGAGGGGCGACGGTCGATCCCGCGGGCAACGTTTACTTTGGCTGGACGGCCTACGCACGCCACGAAATGCCGGCGCAGCCGGTCAGCATTTTTCTGAGCCGCTCGACCGATGGCGGACGCTCGTGGCTGACCTTGCTGCTCGATTTTTCCGGCGCACCGCCGGAGTGCGCCCGCGAAAACTGCGAGACCGGATATCTGGGAGCACAGATTGCGCTGGCCTCTGACGCTGCGGGCGCCCTCTATGCTCTATGGAACGCGGGCGCGGCCAACGGCAGCCCGGAACGCATCTATTTTTCTTCCTCCACCACTGGCGGCGCGACGTGGTCGGCGCGTGCCAATGTTTCGGCTGCAGCCTCCGGCGTTGAGCATTCTTTCCCGGCCATCGTCGCCGGCGCCGCAGGCGATGTTCGCATCGCCTGGATGGACACACGCGCCAGCGAGTCCGGCCATCCGGACCATCCGCTGTGGAACACCTTCTACCGCAGTTCAACCAACGGCGGCGCCACCTGGAGCGCCGAAAGCCGCCTTTCCGGCGCGGCTGTCGGCTACGACTACATTTTTCCTGCTGGATTCCGCTTCCCCTTCGGCGACTACTTCTCGCTCGCCATCGACAACGAGGGCGTCACTCACGCCGTCTGGGGCGAAGGCCGCGACTACAAGTCTCCCGGCTCCATCTGGTACACCCACGGGCGGTAACGCAATCCTTCCGACCAACCCAGCCTTTCGCGATCCAGGATCGCCCCACCACGACAATAGCGCTGTGATGGTCCGCACGGCGGCACTCAGAAACCGGTCAATGAGTGTCATCCCACTTGCCCGAAGTCTGCAGTCCGCCGGATGTAAGGGAGGCTCTTCGATAAAGAGATGCTCGACGAAACTGCCGGTCCCCAGATTCGGCGCCTCGCGAATGACAAAGTGCGCTGAGATTGTCGATTTGTCGGTAGGTCCACAAGCAACGGGGCGACGCGGGTTCTCATTTTTTCCTCCCTGCCTGGCTAAAGCGCTAGAGGGTCGGCAGCATGTCTCAGGTGGACCTTCCTGTCAAGGGAACAGCCTGTGATCTCCCGGTGACCGATTTACCTGTGTCCCTGCAATGGCTTACAGTGAGTGGTGACCTGTCCCAGGGCCAAACTTAGGGCAACTCTTGGAGAGGTCTCCCCGAAATGTACCTGTAGGGAAAAGGTCGCATCGAGAACATCAGTGATGAATGATCCGGGAGTATTCTCCCCGCAAGGACTGGTGAAAAATCCGGATTCCACGCATTGAGCTTGACCCGGCGGACCAATGGCCGTAGAACGCCCACTGCCCTCATTGACTGCGCGCAGGGGACAAACTGGGACCAACCCTGTCGCCCGTCGGGCTAGTCTTAGTTCCGCCCGGCCAAATGTTGGGCCAACTATAATCCCCGTTATGCGCTACCCGCCCCTGCACGAGAAGCCAAAAATGTCACACAGGCCATCCCTTTTTGTCTTCCTGGCATTGCTTGCGATTCCCCAATTTCTCTTCGGCACGCCCGCGGCCAACCCCAAGGTCAGAGCGATTACGGCGTTCGTCAGGATCGACAGGTCTGACTACAGCGTAAAAATCGCCGATGCCTTAACGCTCCTTCGGAAAGCCCGGACTGCTTTTGAGAACCGTGGTTATGAAGTGCAGACCATCCGGATTACAACCCAGCCCTTCCCCGAGTACACAGCCGAGCTCCCGCGAGAGCAAGCGCTGAAATTCCTGAAGGAACTGGATGCCCTTGCCGCCCGCGAGCAATTCTCGCTGAATCTGGGCCCCGCGATGTTGCGAGACGATGACAACACCGGAGCAGTGGAGCTATTGGGCGAAGCTCTCCTGAGTGCTCACCATTCCAATGCCAGCATCATTGTTGCAGGCAATGACGGCATTCACTGGAAGGCAATCGGCGCAGCTGCGCATCTCATCAAATATCTCTCCGAGCACAGCCCGCATAGTCAGGCCACTTTCAGCTTCGCGGCGACCGCCATGCTCGCACCGTATGCGCCTTTCTTTCCGGGCTCCTACCACACCGGCCCGGGGGGAAAGTTTGCCGTCGGGTTTGAAGGGGCCGTGGTCGTTGATGAAGTTTTCGGTTCCGGGCACAGGAACCCCGACGATCTGGTGCGCGAGCTTTCCGCCGCACTGACCCAGCACGCGCGGGTGGCTGAAGAAGTGGGCCAGGCAATTCAGAAACAAACAGGGTGGGAGTTCCTCGGCGTTGACCTCACGCCCGCACCGCTGGGAGACATTTCAATAGGCGCCGCGATCGAGCGCTACTTAGGCGGACCGTTTGGCAGCAGCGGAACTCTGACGGCGGCCTCCATCATCACACAAGCGGTGAAGGCAGTTCCGGTGAAGCAAGTTGGCTACTCCGGGCTTATGGTTCCGGTGCTCGAAGACAAACGTCTCGCTGAGCGCTGGAGCCAAGGCAGCTACCACCTGGATTCGCTCCTCTCATACTCGGCAGTTTGTGGGACGGGGTTGGACGCTGTGCCGCTTCCCGGCAATATTAGCGAGGAACAACTTTCGCGCATTATCGGTGATGTGGCGTCGCTGGCAATAAAGTGGCATAAACCACTCACGGCCCGCCTGCAACCGGTTGCCGGAAAGGAAGCAGGAGAAAAGACAGAGTTCGACGATCCGCGTCTGGTGAATGCAACTTTGCAGCCGCTACCATGAGTTCAGCGTACATTGATCCCAAGCGGGCAACGTGCCGCCCGGGCATGAGTCCATGAAAACGTTGAAAGCCTCCTTGATCGCAAGCGTGATCGGAATCGGAGCCTGGATGCTGGGCCTGATGCGTGCGATCTGGCCCGCTCATCCGCAGCTGGCCGCTTTCTTCTTGACCGCAGCGATCACGTTCGTGTTGATGTACGTGTGGCCCGAGCCGGAGAAATAGCCGGAGGCCGCTGAGCCTTCCTTTCGTTGACTTGCCCTCCGCCTCGACCTAAGATGTCAGCCCAGATTTGGGGCGCACAATGCGTGTGCTCGGCAGCACGCGCTCCCGCTCAGATAGGACTCAAAAAATGATCGGCCAGACTATTTCGCACTACCGCATCGTCGAGAAGCTCGGCGGGGGCGGCATGGGCGTGGTTTACAAGGCCGAGGACACTGAGCTGGGACGCTTCGTAGCCCTGAAGTTTCTGCCCGCCGACCTGGCCCAGGATCCGCAGGCTCTCGAACGCTTCCGGCGCGAGGCGCGCGCCGCTTCTGCTTTGAACCACCCCAACATCTGCACCATCCACGAAATTGGCAAGCACGAAGGGCAGTCGTTCATCGTCATGGAGTATCTGGACGGCATGACGCTGAAACATCGCATCGGCGGGCGTCCCATGGAGACGGAGCAGATTCTCTCGCTGGCGATCGAGATCGCCGACGCGCTCGACGCCGCGCATGGAGCGGGCATCGTCCACCGCGACATTAAGCCGGCGAATATCTTCGTGACCAAGCGCGGCCACGCCAAGATTCTCGACTTCGGATTGGCCAAGGTTGTACCCGCGCTCGATGTGGGTGGAGTAGAGGCCACCGCACAATCGACCGTGACCTTAGAAGAACACCTGACCAGCCCCGGCCAGGCGGTCGGAACCATCGCCTATATGTCCCCGGAGCAGGTTCGAGCCAAGGAACTGGACGCGCGGACCGACCTGTTCTCGTTCGGCGCGGTGCTCTACGAGATGGCCACCGGCCAACTGCCGTTTCGCGGCGAAAGCTCAGGCGTAATCTTCGAATTCATCCTGAACCGCGCGCCCGCCCCGGTGGCGAAATCCAATCCCTCCCTCCCGTCCGAACTGGAGAGAATCATCGGCAAATGCCTGGAAAAAGATCGTGATCTTCGCTACCAGCATGCTTCCGACATTGGCACGGATCTGAAACGAGTGCGGCGCGACACAGAGTCGGCGAAGATGCCCGCAGCAGTAAGTGCTGAGGCAGTCCGTGCGCCGCAAGCTCGGTGGAAGGTAGTCACTAGTGCCGCGACCGCTGCCGTGGTACTGGCCGTGGGTGGCTACCTGTATCTGCACCGCGCGCCAACACTCACCGACAAGGACACGATTGTCCTGGCCGACTTCGATAACAAGACCGGCGACGCGGTTTTCGACGACACGCTGAAGACCGCACTCAGCGTTTCTCTGAACCAGTCGCCGTTTCTGAATGTTCTTTCCGACAACAAAGTGGCGGAGACGTTGAAGCTGATGACGCGCCCACCCGACATCAAGCTCACACCCGACGTGGCCCGTGAACTGTGTCAGCGCGCCGGAAGCAAGGCCTACATCGCGGGAGCGATCGCCAGTCTGGGCAGCGAGTATGTTCTTGGCCTGAAAGCCGTCAGCTGCCAGAGCGGTGACTCGCTGGCGCAAGAACAAATCACCGCCACGGCCAAGGAGAAAGTGCTGAACGCGCTCGGCGAGATGGTGGGCAAATTGCGCAGTGAATTAGGCGAGTCGCTGGCCACGGCGGGCAAGTTCGACGTTCCACTCGAACAGGCTACGACCACGTCGTTAGATGCTCTGAAAGCCTACAGCGCCGGTGAGACCGCCTTGCGATACCGAGGGGACGTTGCGGCAATTCCTCTCTTTCAGCACGCGATCGAACTCGATCCCAATTTCGCCATGGCTCACGCAGCACTGGGAGGATGCTACGGAGACGTCCAGGAGACGGAAATCAGTCTGAAATACTTCCGCAAAGCATTCGAATTGCGGGACCGCGTCAGCCAGTGGGAAAAACTGCGGATTTCGGCCGAGTACTATGGCCAGGTCACGGGACAATTTGAGAGAGCCGCCGAGATCGGTGAGCTATGGGCGCAAACCTACCCGAACGATTTCAGACCGCATCGCCTTCTCAGCGCCGTCTACATCTGGCTCGGCCAGCTTGATAAGGCCGCTACCAACATAAACATTGCATTACAGAGCCAGCCAAATGACGTCAATGGCCTGGCAAACCTCCTCGAAATATACATGTCGCTGAATCGCTTCAACGATGCCGAAACTACGGCCAATAAGCTGCGGACCCTGAACCCCGATCTTCCCCACTACAGCATCTATCGCCTGGGTTTTGTGCGCGGCGACAGCAGTGAAATGCAACATCAGCTCGATTTGGTCCGGGCTACAAAAGAGGATCCGGAGATGCTTGGCTCTCTTGCCGCCGACACCGCAGCCTACCACGGACGCATCGAAAAACGACCGGCGGTTCCCATCTGGTCGGGCCATGCTGAGCCGCTGGCCGTCGCGCAATTGAAAACTGCCATGTGGGAGGCAGAGTTTCAGTTGACTGACGCAGCGAGAGGGGACGTCAGGGACGCTTTGGCAAAGGCTCCGACGCAGGTTGTCCGAACCTTCGCAGCACTGGCGCTGGCGCGCGCAGGAGATAACGAGGGCGCACAAAAACTCATCGCCGAACTGGAAAAGACAGACGCGCCCGACTCCATTGACTGGATGTACTGGCTTGCGCCGGCGCGAGCCGCCGTCGAGATCAACCGCAATAACGCCTCCGAGGCCATTAACGTATTGCAGCCGGCTGCCAGTGTGGAGCTCAGCCAAGATACTTACCTCCCCGGGACAACGATGCATCCGGTTTACGTCAGGGGGTTGGCCTACCTCGCGCTGCATCAAGGGGCTGAGGCCGCTGCCGAGTTTCAAAAAATCATTGAGCGTCCCGGCCTGATCGCGAACTGCCCATTGGGCGCGATGGCTCGCTTGCACCTTGCCCGAGCCTATGCGATGACCGGCGACACAATCGAAGCAAAGGCCGCTTATGAAGACTTCCTAACTCTCTGGAAGGATGCAGACCCGGAAATCCCCATCTACAAGCAGGCCAAAACCGAGTACGCCAAGTTGCAGTAAGAACTTCGGCGAGGTGGCGTGGGCGCAAAGTCCATGATTCGCCGAATCACGACGCGCCGAACCATGCTTCGGAGTAAGACAACCGCCAACCGGAGATCGGCGATGTGCCTGCCTATTGCAGCGAACTGGCGACGCTGGAAAAGACAGTGTTGGCGTTGGATCCAATCAGCTGAACCGTCCCCACAACGATCACCAGTATGACCGCCAGCATCACTGCATACTCGGCAATGTCCTGGCCACGGTCGTCACTCCAGAGTCTACTCCCGAGAACCGGCATAAGCGCCTCCCGTACGTTGAGCCCAGACAAAGAGCGCGAGCACTCCCCTTCGGGTGTTTCCTTGCCAATATCTTACGCCCGCCGGGCAAGTCCCTTTCCTATCGGGAGTGCATGGCCCGGCGGGGTAGCGGTGGGCGGGAGGGGTTATCCGCGCCTTCATTGACTTGATTCTGCGGTCTGGATAACTGCGAGTCCAGAACCCGGAACCGGAAGATCGGTTCACGATTCACAACTCGGGACTCACTGCACCTCCAGCAGCGCGGCCATGGTTTCCACGCCGTCCCACAGGTTCTGCAGGCGCAGGTTCTCGTTGGCGGCGTGCTGGTTGTCGTCATAGTTGGCGATGGGCACGGTGATGGTGTGCGTCTGGGCGGCGCGCTCCATCGCGCCCAGCGGAACGCTGCCTCCCATGGTGGGCAGGAGCACCACGGTTCCGCGAGCGCTTTCGACGGCCTGAATCACTTCCTGCGCGATGGGCAAATCCATCGGTGTGCGCACAGCGTTGTAGCTGGCCTGATCGCGCACGACCTTCGCAACCATGGGATGCGAAGTGAGAATTTCCTGCGTGGGCTCGCTGTCGACAATGAAATATCCCCGGGAGCGGATGTAGTCCACGACGCGCTCCTGCTGCTCGCGCCAGTCAATGCCGACCACAAGCCGCAGATCCAGATCGGCGGTCGCCGTCGGTGGAATGACATTCGCGGCATGAGCACCGACCTGCCCGGATGCGAACCCGTTGATATTCAGCGACGGCTGATTGATCAGTTCCAGCAAATGCCTGCCCGCGCCTTCGGTGTGCCCCAACCAGAAAGAATTCATCAGCATCTGGTCGTTCACGGGAGCCTTGGCCAGCGCTTCGCGTTCCAGCGGCGACAGCGGCGCGATGCCGTCGTAGAAATGCGGAATGAGAACATGGCCGGTCTCGTCTTTCATGCCGGCAAGCAACTGCGCCAGCATCATCGCCGGATTCGGCGCCCAGTTGCCGTAGTGCCCGCTATGCAGGCCACGGTGCGGACCATAGACAGTGATTTCCAGATGCGCGTCGCCCCGTGCTCCGAAGACAACGGTCTGCTTCCCGCTCTGATCCACCGGCCCGTCGCAGACCAGCCACACGTCGCCGTGAATCACGTCGCGGTTGGCATTGAGAATCTGTTCGAGATGCGCCGATCCCGCCTCCTCTTCGCCTTCCCACACGAAGCGAATATTCGCCCGCAAGGGAATGTGCGCCGCACGCAAGGCATCGAGCGCGGTGAGTTGTGCAAAGATGGCAGCCTTGTCATCTCCCGCCGAGCGGGCAAAGATGCGCGGCTCGCCATTGACGCTGCGCACCGTGGGAGTGAAGGGCGGAATCTCCCACTCCGACGGAGTGACCGGCTGGCCGTCGTAGTGCGCATAAAAGACGATCGTGTGTTGCGCACCCGGGGTGGTGATTTGCCCGTACACCACGGGAGGCGCATCCGGGATCGCCAGCAGCCGCGAATCCACACCGCGTGCTTTCAGCAGATCGAGTAACAGGTCGGCATTGCGCTTGAGGCCGGCGGGATCGGCGGCCACGTTCGGAATCGCGAGAAATTTGCCGAAGTTGTCGGTCAGTTCGGCCTGATGCGCCATGGTGTATTGGCGCGCACCTTCGACTACACTTTGCGGAGGAACGGTCTGTGCAGGAAGCGCCACGGCGGCACACAGCAGCAGCGCGCATAGAAAGTGCGATCTGCGAAACATCGCCACACCATACACGGCTTCCGCCCGTGCCTTCCATGAGGATTCGCTTGCAAGGTTGTCATCCTGAGCGAAGCCGGTTTTCAGGCGGAGCAAAGTATCTCCCCGCAAACGAACCTTGCATGGGAGATCCCTCGGCCCGCGAAGAAAGACGCGGGCTCTCGGGATGACGCCTCACGAGCCACCGCCAAGATTTTACACTTCCACGAATGCCTTCAGACGGGCCAGCGCCTGATCCCACTGCGCAGACACGGCGTCGAGATATTCTCTGATCCCCGCGATCGGCGCGGGATCAAGCTCAAACAGAGTCTCGCGTCCCTTGTGCACGCCGTGCACGATGCCCGCGCTTTCCATGGTTCGCAAATGCTTGGTGATGGCCTGCCGCGTCAGGCTTGAACCGCGGGCGAGTTGCGAGATGGAGTGCGGTCGTCCGCTCGAGAGCTTGCCGAGCAGCCGCAGTCGCGTCCGGTCGCCGAGCGCGGCAAAAATGGGCGCCGCAGCCGGAACGGTCAGCGCTCGGCTCGCGGAGGCAGCGTGGCCACGGCCTCTGCCGGATCTATCTCGAAACATATTTCTCAATGTTCTTCATCTGCTCGGTCCAGCCGCCCTCGTTTCTGCGGAAGCAGTCGTCGCGGCGGTCGCTGGGGAGCTTGTCGAAGCCAGATTCTGTGACCAGCAGCAATGTGCCAGTAGCCATCTTCTCCAGCCGAAACTCGACCAGTGTGGTCGGCTCGCCGGTGTAGTCCGGCGAGTAGTGGGCTTTGTCAAGAGATTTGGGATGCGCCCAGCGGTAGGAAAACAACCGCTCCGGCTCCATCTTCTCGATCAGAACCTCAAACTTGACGTGCTCGTAGCCTGGATAGGTGATCCAGCCGCGCGAGACCTCGCCGGCGGCAAAGGGTCCGTCGAGCTTCACGCCAAACCATTCGCCGAATTCGCGGTGATCCGTGAGAGCTCGCCATACCCGTGACACTGGAGCTTTCAGTTCAATGTGCTTTTCAATGCGATCTGTTGTCATAAGTGGTAGTCATAAGCAACCTTTCGGTTGCATATTACACTCACCGAGAATAAAATGCAACCTTTTGGTTACATATGAAGGAAGGCTGATCCGCGGACCGTCTGCCGCGCGAACCTATTCCATCTGCATGCCCCCGGTGAGGTCGACGATGCGGGCGACTTCGTGCTCCTTGCACCACTCTTCAAGCTCGTTCACGACCTTTTCCGTGGCGCACGGATCCCAATAACTCGCAGTTCCAATCTGCACGGCGGTCGCCCCCGCGAGCATGAATTCGACCACGTCGGCCGCGGTCGAAATTCCTCCCATGCCGATGACCGGAATCTTCACCGCGTGCGCGGCGTCGTAGACCATCCGCACCGCAATAGGCTTGATCGCCGGTCCCGATAGTCCCGCGGTCACGTTGGCGATGCGCGGCTTGCGCGTCACCGGATCAATCGCCATGGCCACGAATGTGTTGACCAGCGACAGTGCGTCGGCGCCCGATTCCTGCGCCACGTAAGCCATTTGCGCGATGCTGGTCACGTTAGGGGAGAGCTTGACAATGAGCGGCCGCCGCGCCACGCGCTTCGCGGTAGTAACGACTTCATCGAGCGTGCGCGGATCGCTGCCGAACTGCAGCCCTCCCTGCGCGGTGTTCGGGCAGGAAACGTTCAATTCATATGCGGTGATGCCTTCACCTTCGTTCAGAATCTGAAGGGTGTGCTCGTAGTCCTCGCGCGTGTAGCCGAAGACATTCGCGATCACCACGATGTTCTTGATCTGCCGCAACCGCGGCAGCTTCTCCTCCAGAAACGCCTGCGCGCCAATGTTCTGCAGGCCGATCGCGTTCAGCATGCCGGCCGGAGTCTCCCACAGCCGCGGCGGCGGATTGCCGATCATCGGCTCTTTCGAGAGTCCCTTGACCACCAGCCCGCCGAGTTTTGCGAGATGAACAACGTCTTCGAACTCGACTCCGTAGCCGAACGTCCCGCTGGCTGCGATCACGGGGTTCTTGAGCGCAATTCCGCCAACGTTGACGCTGAGATCGGGAGCCGAGTGCCCAAGCTTAGCCGAAGATTTGGCCGAGGTAGCCGTCATGGCCTCGCCTCTCCCGATCTCGTGCCGTCGGCACGATGCGGAGGCGCGATGGCTTCGGTCAGCACACGCCCCACCGAATGTGTGGGCGCGTTGATTCCCAGCAGCGAGGCCAGCGTCGCCGCCAGATCGACCGGCTCGGCATGAGTGCGATACGTTCCCTGCTGAAACGGCAGGCCGTAGATCGCGAGCGGCACGTGCGTGTCGTAGTTATAAGGCGACGCGTGATCCGTACCCGACGCGCCTCCTACGGTGTAAATGTCAGGAACACCCATCACGTACCAGCTTCCCTCCGGCGAATAGCTGTTCAAGTACTTTCGACCGAGCGGCGTCTGCGGCGCCTCACCCAGAGCCAGCTGCGATTTCGTGTAGTAGTCGCGAAGTCCGGCTTCCTTCATGGCCTCGCCCACAGCGGTCTCGGCGTCGCGCTCGCGCACATGCACGGCGGCGAATGCATCTTGATCGAGCCAGGCCATGGGAAAGTCCAGCTTCACATACGACGCCGGATGGCCGGGAGAAAATCTTGCAGCCAGCGCAGTGTTGAGCTGTGCTTCCAGTTTCGCTGCACCCAGATTCGCCGCCGGAATGCGCAGCTTCTTCACCTGTGTGGGCAGCGATGCAACACCGTGATCCGCTGATAATGCGATCCACACGTCCGCGAGCCCGATCTGGTGGCCGAGAAAGTTGATGAAATCGGCCAGCTCGCGATCGAGATCGAGCGCCATCTGCTGCATCTCCGGCGAATCGGGGCCAACCTGGTGACCCAGAATGTCGTTGGGCGAAAGGCTGATCGCGAGCAGATCCGTGGCCGGACCGCGGCCAACGTTTTCGTACATCACCAATTCGCGGGCGAACTCGAACTCGTACTCGTTGCCGAACGAGGTCGGCCCGATGACCTCGTAGAAGCCCGCCTCCGAGCCATCTTTCGCTTTTCGGTGCGCGGTGGAACGCAGCAGCGTGCCTTGCGCATCTTTCCAGTCGCGGTCCCAGTATTTTTGCGGGCGCGTCTGGTTGAAGTCCTGCACCCAGCGAGGAAGCTGGTCGCGATAGTAGGTCGACGTGACCCAGGCGCCTGTCTTCGGATCGATCCAGTACGCGGCGTCCCCGGCGAAGCCGGCGGGAAGAACGGCAGCGCGATCTTTTAAGGAAACCCCCAAAACTCGCGACTTCCCTTGTGTGGCCAGCTTAAGCTCATCTCCCAGCGTGTCGGCCAGCAGATTGTGCGGCGATGCGCCAGTCCTGTCCCCCTCTGCGCCGATGAGCTTCGTGTCGTCATCCTCCACCGAGGTCACCATGCGCTTCTTCTTCTGGTCCCACCATTCGTTGGCGACAATGCCATGGCCGTTGCTATACGCGCCGCTGAAGAGCGTAGCGTGTCCCGGAGCCGTGCGCGTATTGGCGTAGTTGTAGTTGCAGTCAGGGAAGTAGGCGCCGTGATCGGTCAGAAAGCGGAAGCCGGCGTCGCCAAATTGGTCGTGATACCGCTCCAGGTAATCGCCGCGGAACTGGTCGATGACTATGACCACAACCAGCTTGGGGTGCCCGTTGTAAGCAGAGGCATAACTTGCAACCGAGGATAAGACGACAGCCGCCAGCACGCAAAAAATGCTCGCGGCAGAAAACCTGGGGGTGAATTTCATCGTCACCGTAGTTTACACAGGCGAGTGAAATCCGCCAACGATTCCGGCCGCCAGCGGCCTCGCGAAATGCTAGTATGGCGCGGGCGTTCTTGACTTCAGTTTCTCAGTTCTGTCTCGTTTGAATCGACAGGAGGATCTGGCCGTGAGGAAACTGCTCTTTGCTGTGATTTTGCTTGTTGTGTTCGTGCCGATTCTGTCCGCGCAGACGCCGAAACCCCGCGCGGCTTCGACGGCGTTGATCGCGCGCGGCAAATACCTGGTCAATAACACCAGCATGTGCAACGACTGCCATTCAGCGCACAACGAGAAGGGAGAAGTGATCGAGGGGCAACGGCTGAAGGGAGCGTCGCTCGACTTCAAGCCCGCCGTTCCGATTCCGGTTTGGGCCGACAAGGCGGTAAATCTAGTCGGGCTGCCGGGATGGGAAAAGGACGCGGCGATCAAGTTTCTTATGACGGGCATCGCCTTCAACGGACTGCCCGCGCGTCCTCCGATGCCGCAGTATCGTTTCAACGAACGGGACGCCGAGGCGATCGTGGCGTATCTGCAGTCGCTGGCGCCGGCGAAATAGGGCTGAGTTGCTTCTTCGTTTGTAACCTGCGATGGTGCGAGATTCGTATCAGGGCACGCCTTCAGGCTTGCCGCAGATCCGTTTATCAACGAACGGGGCTTTAGCCACTGCGGTTCAACTCCCGGCCTCAGCGGCTAAAGCCGCTTTATCTGGTGTCGCCGTCGGCATCGCTGAAGCGATGCCTTGATACGAATCTCATGCGGGAGCTTCTCCCGTTCCGGGATGCTGCATCCCGGATCGTGCTCGCGCACGTGCATTCCCTGCCGCTTTTTCGATACAGTATTCAGTTCCCATGCTCGATCTGAATTTTGTCCGCGAAAACCTGCCGCTGGTCGAGGAGAAGCTGCGCCAGCGCGGCGCCGATCCTGACGCCGTGCTCAAAGGCTTTCGCGAGCTCGACACCGAGCGGCGCCACGCCATCACAGAAGCCGAGACGCGCAAGGCGCAGCGGAATAAAGCCTCAGAGGAGATCGCGAAACTGAAGAAAGCCGGCCAGGACGCTACCGCCGCGATGGCCCAGACCAAGGAACTGCGCGAGCAAATTCAGGCCCTCGAAAAAACGGCGACTGATCTGGATGCCCGCCTGCGCGACATGCTCGTCGGCATCCCCAACATCCCGCATGCCAGCGTGCCGGTCGGACACGGCGCCGACGATAACGTCGAGGTTCGGCGCTGGGGCGCGCCTCCGAAATTCGATTTCACACCCAAGCCGCACTGGGATCTTGGTCCGGAACTCGGCATTCTCGATCTGGAGCGCGCCGTCAAGCTCACCGGCGCGCGTTTCGCCGTGTATTGGGACTTGGGCGCGCGACTGGAGCGCGCCCTGGCCAACTTCATGCTCGATCTGCACACGCGCGAGCACGGATATACGGAAGTTTTGCCGCCGTTTCTCGTGAATTCCGATTCGATGTACGGGACGGGACAGTTGCCCAAGTTTGCCGCCGACCTGTTCCGCGTCCCGCAGGGCGAAAAAGATCTCTGGCTCATTCCGACCGCCGAAGTCCCGGTTACGAATCTCTATCGCGACGAAGTGCTGGATCAATCACGGCTGCCGGTTTCGCTGACTGCTTACACGCCCTGCTTCCGCAGCGAAGCAGGATCGTACGGGAAAGATGTGCGCGGCATCATTCGCCAGCATCAGTTTCAAAAGGTGGAGCTCGTGAAGTTCGCACATCCGGAGCATTCGTACGAAGAGCACGAGAAGCTCACCCACGATGCCGAGGAGGTTTTGCAGAAACTCGGCCTGCATTACCGCGTGGTCACGCTATGCACAGGTGACATGAGCGCGGCTTCGGCGAAGACCTACGACATAGAAGTCTGGCTGCCCGGGCAGCAGCTGTTTCGCGAGATTTCGTCGTGCTCGAATTTCGAGTCCTACCAGGCGCGGCGCGCCAACATCCGCTACCGGCCGGAGGGCAAGAACAAGACGGAGCTGGTGCACACGCTGAACGGTAGCGGACTGGCCGTGGGCCGCACCTGGGTCGCGATCGTGGAGAATTATCAGCAGGCCGACGGCAGCGTGCTCATTCCCGAAGCCTTGCGGCCATATATTGGCGCGGAGAGAATCACGAAAAGAAGCTTCCGGCCTCTAGCTTCTAGCTAACCGCGCTTGGGTTTAAGCTAGAAGCTAGTAGCTAGTAGCTAGAAGCTCGGAGCTAGTAGACTTGCACAGAGCGGAAATCTCGACTTCGGCGCCCGGTGCGCCCCTGCCCATGAACGCCATCTGGCGCACAATCCGCAGCTATGTTCTGTGGCAGCATGAGCGGGGGACGCTGCATTACGACATCATGGTCACGCTGATCCTGTTGTTCATTTTCCTTTCGCCGCGCGTGATCAATTTCAACGACAAACCCATCGCGCGCAATCCGCATCCGACCGATGTGGTGGTCACGACCGACGGCGAGGGGCGCCTGATTTATCAGGTTGCGGCCAGTGCCGTCACGCCGGGCGACGACCGGTCGGTGCGCGACCAGTTGCTGCGCATCATCGAGCCGATCTCCGGAGCCGTTTCGATTGTCAGTTATGATGCGGTGCGCGACGCCAAAGGACGCACGCAAAGCTACAAAGTCGTGGTTCGGCGTGAGTAACACTCGGCGTGAGTAGAAGCCAGTACGCAGTTTTCGGTACCTCGTACTCCGCTGCAATTCATAGCTGCCTGCATTTGATGAAACCACTCTCACTCTCGCTCGCGATCGGGATGGCGTGCAGCCTGCTGAGTTTCTCCGCGGCACAAGCTCAACAGCCAGGCCCCGGCAGTCTCGATTCAGTATTGAAAAAGATGGATGAAGCGGCCGCCAACTTTCGCACCACGCAAGCCGACTTCGAGTGGGACCGTTACGAGCGGGTCATCGACGAAGTGGACGACGTGCAGACTGGAACCATCTACTACCGCCGCAACGACAACAGCAAAGACATCGAGATGAAGGCCGATATCAAGTTGGCGGGCAACGCTCCCGGCCAGTTGAAGCCCGAGCCGAAATACGTGCTGTTCAGCGATGGCAAGATTCGCATGTACCAGCCCAAGCCCGACCAGGTGACCGAATACGACTTGGGCAAGAACAGTTCTGACTTCGAGAGTTATCTCGTACTCGGTTTCGGCGGCAGTGGGCAAGACGTGGTGAAAGCGTTCGACGTAACGTATGTCGGCGCAGAAAAGATCAACGGAGTGGCCACGGCACAGCTGCGGCTGGTGCCCAAGTCGACCCGAGTGCGAAACAATTTCAAGCAGATTCTTTTGTGGATCGATCTGGACAAAGGCATCTCGGTGCAGCAGAAATTCATCGATCCACAAGACGACTACCGGCTCGCCAAGTACTCGAATATTCAGGTGAATGGCAAGAAGATTCCCGACGAGGTTTTCCGGCTGAAGACCACGAGCAAGACGCAGACGATCTCGTCAGGCCGGTAAGTCGTTGAGTCTAAAGAGGAAGAAGTGTGCTGAGTTTTGCACACTGGGGCGCTATACTGAGCGTCAACGTCTGTTGGGTTCATTCATGGCCAAGGTTTTTACGATTCCAGTTCCCCCGAAATTGCGAAGCCGGCGCCGGGAGCGCACTTCCGATCCTCGTTACGTAGACGGGCAACGCGTGCTGGTCGAAGCCATGCGGTATCTGGCGCAGGCCGACCCGGTAAAGAACCGGGCTGCCATCGAGCTGATCTCCGAGCACGTGCGCACGCGCTTCCGCATGAGCGACTCGCCGCTGGGATAGAGCTTCTAACCTCGCACCGTTCGAACTGGCCATCTGACATCTGGAAGAAAAAGGGGGCGGAAGAACTTCGCCCCGTTTTCATTTCTTCAGTCAAGCGCGCGCTAGAACGTGTAGCGCACGCCGAACTCCATCACACGCGGATTCGACAGCGTGGAACTGAAGTTGCCGAAGCTGCCGAGAGTGGAAAGATACGTGTTGCCGTTGATGGACATCGTAGCTACGTCGAATCGCGGCGTGTTGGTGACGTTATAGAGCGACCAGTTGAAAGTGAGCACCTGGCCTTCGCGGACCACGAAGTTTTTCAGCAGGTTGGTGTCCACGTTGAAAGTGCCCGGGCCGCGCAGGCCGTTGCGCATGCCAGCCTCACCGGGGAACTCAGCACGAAAGAGATTGATCGCCGCGTTTGGATTGGTAGCGGAATCGGTAATCCCAGGATCCTGAAATACATTCGGACCAGTGAAACCGCTTGCCTGCTGCACCATGTAACTGCCAGTCTTGGGCAGAACCGCGCTCACTGGGACAGCCGGGCTTTCCAGGTTGAAGTTGGTGGCCCATGCCGGACTAAAAAGAGTGAAGGGATATCCCGTGGACCAGCGCCAGATTCCCGACCAGGTCCAGCCACCCAACACGGCATTGCCGATCCTGCCCATGTTGGCGGCAAAGCGCTTGCCTCTTCCCAAAGGCAATTCGTAGAACCAGTTTGCATTGATGATGTGCTTGGTGTCGAAATCGGAAACGGCACGGTTTTGATTGGGGAACCAGGAGTTGATGATCTGGCTGCCCAGACCGAATCCCTCGTTTTCGTTGATGCGCTCGGCATTGGACCCCATGTCTGTGGATCTCGAATAGGAATAGTTGATGTCGAATTCCAACCCGCCGGACTTGTGCCGCAGGCTGAACTGGCCGGCGTTGTAGGCGCTGTTGCCGACGCTGCGCCAGGCAAAGAGGGAGGAATACTGGGAGTCGTAATAATCGTATCCGCTGGTGAGCGTTCCGTTCAGCGTAGCGCACGAGGGGTAACAGGAGTTGGCATAGACCAACCCCGGCACGTCGGCGTACTCGATGGCGGTTGTCTCATTCCCCTGATAACAGGAGAACAGATCATACATCGCCTGGGTCGCGGTTACAGTGTTCAGCGTTCCGCCGTTTGAGGGACCGCAGAAGGAGCCAAAGTTGCTAATTTCGCCCCCGACCTGCGTCGAGACAGGCCCGGCAGCACCGGGAAACACATCCTCCCAGTAATTGGTGCCAATTGCTGCAGCGCTGATGTTCTGAATGGGAGTGCCCTGGTAGTACTGCTTGGCTAACGCCTGCGCGGCCTGGAAATAAGTCGTGCCGGTCTTCGGATCGCGCAGGTTGACCGGTTCGGCCAGGTCTTCTTCCTGCAGCAGGCGATGGGCGAAGCGGGCGATGTAGGAAGCCTCAAATACGAAATTCGAGGGCAGCTGGCGTGTGATGGAGAAATCGATCACATGCGAATAAGGAGTTTTCAGTTTGTCATCGAGACCCCACGCAATGGCAAATCCGCCAGCGCCCGGGCCGGAGGGTGGAGTGACCGGAAAAGGAGGCGGCGGAGGCAGTTCGACGATCGAGCACGGTGAGGTAGGACAAACGCCGGTGGTGGTTGCGCTTGTCGTTGGAATCGTATTCAAGCCGGAGTAGCGCGCCGAGCCATCCACGCTTTGAACGCCAGCGACGTTGGAAATTGAAGTAGTCAGACCGAAAGAGCCGTTGCGATCGAAGGTATTGGTCACGCCTTCGCCAAAGTGATCGAAATAAATCCCGTAGCCGGCGCGGATCGATGTCTTGCCTTCGCCGCCCCAAAGCTTTCTCCAGAACCCACTGTCTGCTCTGGGTGAATAGGCGACGGCGATGCGGGGAGCGAAATTGTTGTAGTCCCAGGCCCAATAGGGCGATTTGCCGTTCGCCGGGCCGCTCAGGTTGAATTGGATCTCGGGCTCGTAAGCCTGCCCTTCCGCAGCATTGAGGCCACGCTGCAAAAACCAGTTGTGCAGGCTGATCGTCGGGGCGGATTGTAGGCCAGTAGTCTCATAGGGTGGCTGCAGCAGCGAGTAGCGCAGACCGTACGTGAATGTCAGATTGGGCTTGAGGCGCCACTGATCCTGGCCGTAAAACTCCAACTCGTTGTCGCGGAAGTGGCGCGGAACCAGCTCGCCCTGGGGAATGACATTGAGATTCTTATCCTGCTCGTAGTTCGAAAAGACCTCTGTGATCAGACCGGCCATGGCAGCCATGGCAAAGTCGTAGCTGGCGCCGAAGCTTGAATCCACGGCGGGAAACCCGAAGGCCGCTGGATCCAGGCTGCTGCCGGTGTTGGCGATCCCCGAAAAGTTCAGCCAGTACACATTAGTTTGACCCCAGAAAAAGTTCTCTTCGTTGGAGTGGCGAAGATTGTCGACCAGCCGGTAATTCGCGCCAAACTGCAGGGTGTGATTGCCAATAACTTTGGTCAGATCGTCCACGATGTTCTTCACGGGAACATGGGTATTCACAGTGGGTGTTTGAGCAGTGAGATTGTCCATGCCGCGAAAGTCAATGTATTGCTGGGTCTGAAGGCCGGCATTGTTGATCAGCTGGCTGGTATACCCGAAACGGAGGTTGTTGATCAGAGTGCTGCTGAAGGTCGCTGTATAGCCCGCGGTAAATCCTTTGTTGTTGATGTGCAAGACCTGCATCTGCGGCTGCCCAGGGAACTGCTCTCCTCCGTAGTTGGTGGCTTCCTCCGTGTCCCCGTTGGGCGCGAACGGATTAGCAGCGCGGTCGTTGTTCATGATGGCGCGCAGAAACAAGCTGTGGTTGCCGTCGCGGGTGAGCCGGTAATCAAGCTTGGCGACAAAAGCGTTCTCGTCCAGCGGCAGAGGGGAGGGGAACGTGAAGCCGCGGAAATCGAGGCCGAAGCCGACGGCGTCCGTGTTCGGCAACGGATCCTGACAAAAAAGAGCGGAAGAATTCAGGGGACAAGTGCTACCAGTCACCACCGGGTTGGTGCTAGCAGTCAGGAGCGGGTTGGCGCCCGGTCCCAGAGGGCAAGTGCCGTTAGGGAATCCAGGCACCGCAGTGCTGCAATTGGGATCCATGGATGAAACATTGGCCGCGGTCAAAGTGACGACGTTGCCGCCTGAGAGATAGCCGATGCCACCGGTGCGAAGGACGGCGTCGGGCACGATGCGATCCACCTGCAGGTCTTCGCGCTGGCGCTTGCCTTCGTAGTCGACAAAGAAGAACATCCGGTCCTTGATGATCGGCCCGCCCACGTCGGCGCCGAAGGTGTTGCGCAGAAGGAAGGACGGCTTATTGGGCTCAAGGGAGCCGATTTCCGTAGCCTTGTTGAACCAGTCATTGGCCGGCGTGAAATTGGGCCGGTTCAGAATGAAGACGCCACCATGAATGCGATTCGTCCCGCTCTTGGTCACAAGAGACACCTGTCCGCCGGAGGAGCGGCCGGTATCAGCATCGGAGTTGCTAGTCGTTACCTTGAATTCTTCCAGGGCATCGAGGGGAACGCGAATTGCTCCCTTAAAGGCCGTACCGAGAAGCTGATCGTTGTTGTCGACACCATCCAAGACGACGTTGGTCTGGTCACTGCGCGCGCCGTTCACTGAACCTGCACGGCTGTCGGCAGCAGAATCGATGGCACCGCTATTTCCGGTGAAGACTACTCCCGGCTGCAAACTGAGAATACTCGTGGGATCGCGCCCCTCCATCGGGAGATTGGCAATCTGCTCCGTGCCAAAGGCGTGCCCCTGGCTCGCGTCTTGCGTGTTGACCAGGGGCGCGGTGCCCGACACTTCGACCGTGATCGTTCCGCCCGTTACCTGCATGGTGACGTTCAACGTGGCCGGGCTGGCGACCATCAGTTCCATGCCCGTCTGGTTCATGGTGGCGAAGCCGGCGGCATTAACGGTGAGGTCGTACTTCGCTGGCGGCAGCTCAAGAAACTGGTAATTGCCGGAGCCGTCGCTCTTGGTCGTCCGGGAAAATCCCGTGGCTGGGTTGCTGATGGTAATGGTCGCTCCGGTGACGACGGCTCCCTTCGCGTCGTAGACGGTGCCATGCAACGAGGTGGTTGCCGTCTGCGCCAACGCCAGAGTGCTGAGAAGCAGGCCTACCGACAAAGCGAACAGCCATGAGCCGGAACGCATGGTGATCTCCTTACCCGAACCTTACTTGGACGGGCTGATTTTTCCTAAATCGTGCTTGCCCAAGGCTTTCTGCAGAGGACGAGGCCCCGGGGACCTGATGGGGGGCTATTGTGCAACTTCGCAGCCATGATGTTCAAGTTGAATCTTCAATGGAATGGCCGAGACTCAAGCGTTTAAATACGCCATTTCACAGCCTTCCTTCCAGATCTGGAAGTTTATTCACGCGCGTGAAAGAGGACCGAAGCCAGCAGAATCACAGCGGGATAGCATTCCAATGTGTAGCGGGGCTCGGGATTTTCGAGGGTGCCGAGAAACGCTGAGCGCAGCAGCAGAAACAAAACAAATACACCGACGCCAAGAAATTTGCGGGCGCGAAGCAGCCCGGCGGCCGCCGTGGCGACATAGAGCAGGTTGATCAATCCGAAACCCAGGCTGACGGCGAGCCAGCGCGGATCGTCGTTGAACTCCCACCAGCGCGGATCGGCGGGCAGGAGTTCGGTGCGCGGTCGCAGCCACATGTCGGCGATGCGCAACGCCGGCAGCCACACGTAGTAGCGCAGGGCGGAAGCATGCACTCGATCGGCGGCCAGCACCGCGAAGCGAGCATCGAGTTCGGGCGCCAGGTCGTGATCGCTGTTGTAGTCGGCGAAGAGCTGGCTGGTTTGGTCGTGTTGCTGTGGCGAATCAAAAGCGCGGTTGGGCAGGCGGGTAAGGTCAATCTGCTCGCCGGGCACGTTCCAGTAGATCTCCTGGACCGAGACATAATCGACGATCCAGCTCTTCACCCAGCGGTTGAAGCCGCTCATCGGTGGTTCGTCGGCGTCGTTGGCATAGCGTGGCGCCAGGGGCTGGAACCGATGCATGGTGAGCGCGTTGCGGAGCGTCCACGGAACCAGCGGCGCAATGACGCCGGCGGCAACCAGCACCCCCGCCCAGAGAATTGCGGTCGTAGCGCGATTTTGTTTGTCGCGCAAGCTTCGAAACAGCAGCCATAGCAAATATGCGCCTGTGGCTATGAGCAAAATGCCGCCGTCGGGTCGCAGCAGGATAGCGGCGCCGACGGAGAGCCCGCAGGCCAGCCAGATCCATTTCCCGGAGATGTGCGAGCCGGTGTCATTCTCTTCTCCGGCCCCCGCTTTGCCGGCTCCCGACCCGCGAATCGCCAGATTCAAGGCCAGGGTCGTAAAGAAAATCTCGAGGGTCTCGGTCAGTACGGTCGCCGCGTAGTTGGCGAGGAAGGGGCACAGAGCGGCCAGAAGGAATGCGACCTTCGCGGCGCGCCGTGAAAACAGCCGCCGCGCGAGATCGGCAATCAGGAAACAGGTCCCCAGATCAAACAGCACCTGCACCAGCAGAACAGCGCGAAAATTTTCGCCGCCGAACAATGCGAAAATGACGGCCAGAAACGCAGGATATCCCGGCAGACGGGAAAGAGTCGGCACGATCGCGCCGGAATTGGTGATGCCGTAAACGCCGTGCTGCAGCCAGTTTTCCGCGATGTTGGCGTAGAGCCGTGAGTCATCCACGACCCCGGGAAACTCGACCACAAAGAACAGCCGCAGGGACAGCGCGGCCAGAGTGGCCGCGAGGTAGAACCGGGCGCCATTCCGTACATCATTCCGCACGTTGTTCTGAACAACGTTCCGCACGTTATTCTGCACAAGCCCGCGCACCGAGCGAATGATAGCGCGTTTGCTGCCATCCCGCAGAGGCGAAAGCGCATCGAATCAGCAAACCCTCACCCTGCGCCGCCAGAATTGACCCTGTCCCGCGCACGGCTTACGATAAACGTGCCGTTTCCCCATGGCTGAACCGGTCTTCTACGATCCCCGACGCGCCCGCTGGAAACGCCTGCGGCGGCTGTTTGACGTGCTGGCGGTGAGCGTTTCCGCGCTGATCATCTTTTTCGTGTACACGGCTTTGAAGGATGAACCTCTGCCTGGTCTACTGTTTTCTCCCCAGAAGCGCGCGTTCAAGGCGCTCAAAGAGAGTGAAAAAGACAAGGCGCGGGAGCGCCAGAAGCGGCTGGCCGCGCGTTCACATCGCAAGTCGAAGCTGGCCGCGTCCCAAGTCAAACTCAATCAGGAAGAAGGAATTCGCGCCGCTTTTTATGTACCCTGGGATGCCGCTAGTTTTTCCTCTCTCCGCGATTATGCCCGCCAGATCGACATTCTTTACCCCGACTGGCTGCATGTGCTCACGCCGGACGGCCGCCTGCAAGCGATCGATGATCAGACCAACAAGTTTTTCGATGTGGTGAAGAACGGTGTGGTTCGCCCGGTTGACGACCGCGTCATGCCGTTCCTCAACGCGGAAGACCCCGGTATGGAAGTCTTCCCCATGGTGAACAACTTCGACGAAGTGGACTGGGTGGGCGACATCGTTGGATTTCTGAACAATCCCGATGCACGCAAGTCATTTCGTCAGCAGGCGGCGCAATTTCTCTCGTCCGGGCGTTTCCGGGGCCTGATGATCGATTTCGAGGCCTTCCCTGCCGCGGGCCAGCCCGGCTACGTTGCTCTGCTGCGGGAACTGTCGGGTGATCTGCATGCACGCGGGATGAAACTCTACGTCGCCGTGCCGCCGCACAACGGTGAATACGATTATCCGACGATTGCGGCTGCGGCCGACGGCGTGGTGCTCATGAACTACGACGAGCACTTCCCCGGCGCGGCCTCGGGCCCGGTGGCCTCGCAGGACTGGTTCGTGCAGAACCTGAATTTTGCGAGGACTGTAATTCCGCAGGAAAAAATCATCTGCGCCATCGCCGACTACGGCTACGACTGGGTGCTCAAGCCGAAAAAAGGAAAATTGCCCGCGGACGTGCACGATGTCAGCGTAAGCGTTCAGGAAGCGTGGCTGGCGGCGCGTGACTCCGACGTGGACGTCAATTTCGACGACGATGCGCTGAATCCACATTTCAGCTATCTCGATGAGCGTGGCCTGCGGCACGACATCTGGTTCCTCGATGCAGTCACAGCGCTGAACCACATGCGTGCGGCGCAGACGCTGGGCATCCAGACCTTCGCACTCTGGCGCCTGGGCGGCGAGGACCGTTCGCTGTGGCGCATCTGGGATGTGCCCGGCGATCTCGGCGCCGTCGACAAATTGAAGGATGTGCCGCCCGGAGCCGACGTCGACATGGAGGGCCAGGGCGAGATTCTGCGCATTGAAGACAAGCCTTCGCACGGCACGCGCGATTTGACTGTCGATGCCGACAGCCACCTGATCACCGACGAAGTCTTTCAGACTCTGCCAGAACCTTACCGCGTAGGGCGCTACGGATACAGTCCGAACAAGGTGGCGATCACCTTTGATGACGGCCCCGATCCGGAGTGGACGCCGAAAATTCTCGATGTGCTCCAAGCGAAGAAAGCGACTGCCACGTTCTTTCTGATCGGGATTCAGACCGACAAGTTTTCGGGCATCGCGAAGCGCATCTATCGCGAAGGAAATACGATTGGCAATCACACCTTCACGCATCCGGACGTGAGCAACATTTCCACCACGTACATGAAGGTGGAATTGAACCTTACCGAGCGGCTGTTTGCCAGTCTAGTAGGAGTTCGCGCCACGCTGATGCGTCCGCCGTATGCGATCGACGAGGAACCAGACACGGCCGACCAGGTGCGCCCGCTCGAGATTCCGCAGGAGATGGGCTACATCACGGTGGGCAATCGGATCGATCCTAACGACTGGAGCGACGTGCCCCGCCGCCGCACGGCGGAAGAAATTGCGTCCTATGTGCTGGAGCATTTGCCGCCGTGCCGCGTGGAGAATCTGCGCTGCGGCAACATCGTTCTGTTGCATGATGGCGGCGGCAATCGCGCGGAAACAGTCCGCGCCCTGCCCATGATTATTGACGGCATCCGTGCCCGCGGCTACGAGGTCGCGCCGGTGTATGAACTGCTGGGCAAAACGCGAGCGGATGTAATGGCTCCGCTGCCTGCGGGCGAGCTGTGGGCGGCGCGGCTCGATCGTATGGGCTTCTGGCTGTTCGATGTAGGTGTTGTCGGCATCGCCTGGATTTTTCTGGTGGGCGATCTCCTGATGACCGGGCGATTGCTCTTCATCGGTGCGGCGGCGGTGTATGACCGGTTGCATGAGAAGATATTCGGCCGGCCGGCCGAGGTTGCATCCTACAAGCCGAAAGTCGCGGTGCTGATTCCAGCGTACAACGAGGAGAAGGTCATCGAGCGCACGGTGCGAGCGGCGCTGAACTCGAACTATCCCAATTTGCGCGTAATCGTGATTGACGACGGATCGAAGGACCGGACGCTCGAAGTCGCGCGCCGGGCGTTTGCCGCCGAAGCGGCTGCGGGGAGAGTTTTGATTCTGGGCAAGCCGAATTCTGGCAAGGCTGAGGCGCTGAATTACGGCATCGAGCACATCGGCGACGCTGAGCTTTTCGTGGGTATCGACGCCGACACGATCATCGCGCCGGACGCCATCTCACGTCTGGTCCCGCACTTCATCAATCCCAAAGTCGGTGCCATTGCAGGTAACGCGAAGGTGGGCAATCGCGTGAATTTGTGGACGCGTTGGCAAGCGCTGGAGTACATCACCAGCCAGAATTTCGAACGGCGCGCGCTCGACGTTTTGGGCGCAGTGAGCGTTGTGCCGGGAGCGATCGGCGCGTGGCGGGTTTCGGCAGTGCGCGAAGCCGGCGGTTTCCACGTGGATACGGTCGCCGAAGACGCCGACTTGACCATGGCCCTGCTGCGCCGCGGCTATCGCGTGGAATACGAGGACATGGCGCTGGCCTACACCGAAGCTCCGACCAACGCGAATGGCCTGATGCGCCAGCGCTTTCGCTGGTCCTTCGGCATCCTGCAATCGGTCTACAAACATCGCGGTGTGTTCGCGCGCAAAGGAGTGCTGGGCTGGATCGCGCTTCCGAACATCGTCATCTTCCAGATTCTGCTGCCGCTGGTCTCGCCCCTCATCGACATCATGTTCGTGGTCGGGACGGTCTGGTATTTCATCCAGAAACATTTCCATCCCGACTCGACCGATCCGGCGAGTTTTCACAAGCTGGTCGCGTTCTTCTTCGCGTTCCTGGTGATCGATTTCTTCGCTTCGGCGATTGCCTTCGCTCTGGAGCGGCGCCGCCCAGACGACAAAGAAGATGCCTGGCTGCTCAGCCAGGTCTGGCTGCAGCGCTTCGCCTATCGGCAGCTGTTTTCAATTGTGCTCTTCAAAACGCTGAAGCGCGCGCTCGAAGGCCGCAAATTTGCCTGGGATAAATTGGAACGCACGGCGGCGGTGAAGTATGTGCCGGCGGAAAACCACGACCACGCAAATGTAGGGTAGTTACTTCGCGCGCGCTGCGACATCCAGGCGAGTTTCGGCGCGGTGCAGGGCATCGAGGGCGCGCTCGACATCCACGTTGGGGTCGCCGCTGGTCAGGCGCTGCTCGGCGCGTTCCTTGGCCTTGCGCGCGCGTTCCACGTCGATTTCTGACGGGCGCTCGGCGGTTTCGGCGAGAATCGTCACTTTATCCGGCAGGACTTCGGCGAATCCCCAGGCGACGGCCAGCCGCTGTTCGGCGGAGTTCTCGCGGTAAGTAATTTCGCCCACCGCCAGTTCGGTGATCAGCGGAGCGTGCCCGGGCATGACGCCGAGGTAGCCATTCTTGCCGGGAATCTGCACTTCCGCGGCCGCGGCCGTCTCTACGACTTTTTTCTCCGGCGTCACGATCTCGAGTTGGAATACTTCCGCCATGGGTCGTTGGTCGTTGGTCGTTGGTCGTTGGCCCGGATCGATTGCGTTAGCAATGCTTCGCTAACGACAAACGGCCACCGACCAACGACGGTTCTTACGCAGCCTTCATCTTCTCCGCCGCCTGCAGCACTTCCTCGATCGGCCCCTTCATGTAAAATGCCTGCTCGGGGATGTCGTCGTACTTGCCTTCCACGATCGCTTTGAAGCCCTTTACCGTGTCGGCGATCTTGACGTAGCGTCCCTGCGCGCCGGTGAATTGCTCGGCCACGTGGAAGGGCTGCGACAGGAAGCGCTGAATCTTGCGGGCGCGCGCGACGGTGAGTTTCTGATCTTCGCTCAACTCGTCGATGCCGAGAATCGCGATGATGTCCTGCAGATCTTTGTAGGTCTGCAACGTCTTCTTCACGGCCTGCGCGACATCGTAGTGCTCCTGGCCGACGATGCGGGGATCGAGAATGCGCGAAGTCGAGGCCAGCGGATCGACCGCTGGATAAATCCCGATTTCCGTCAACGCGCGCGAGAGCACGGTGGTCGCGTCGAGGTGAGCGAACGTCGTGGCGGGAGCGGGATCGGTCAGGTCGTCGGCGGGAACGTAAATCGCCTGCACCGATGTAACGGATCCTTTTTTTGTCGACGTGATGCGCTCCTGCAATTCACCCATCTCGGTGGCAAGGTTCGGTTGATAGCCGACGGCGCTGGGCATGCGGCCCAGCAGCGCGGACACTTCCGATCCGGCCTGCGTGAAACGGAAAATGTTGTCGATGAAGAGCAGCGTGTCGGCGCCCTCGGCGTCGCGGAAATATTCAGCGACCGTGAGTCCGGTCAGCGCGACGCGCAGACGCGCACCAGGAGGCTCGGTCATCTGGCCATAGATGAGCGCAGCTTTTGACTCGGCCGGCTTGCCCGGCTTGATGACACCGGACTCGCTCATTTCCAGCCACAGGTCGTTGCCTTCGCGGGTGCGCTCGCCCACGCCGGCAAACACGGAGTAGCCGCCATGCTGCTTGGCGACATTATTGATAAGCTCCATGATGACGACGGTCTTGCCCACACCGGCGCCGCCGAACAGGCCGATTTTGCCGCCCTTCAGGAACGGCTGGATGAGGTCGACGACTTTCACGCCGGTCTCGAACATTTCGGCGGTCGTCGCCTGCTCGTCGAAGGCGGGCGCGAGGCGATGAATGGGGAGCTTCTCTTTGTATTCGATCGGGCCCAGCTGATCGACGGGCTGTCCGATCACGTTCATGACGCGGCCCAGCGTGCCGCGGCCTACGGGCACGGAGATCGGCCCGCCCTGATCAATGGCCTTCATGCCGCGCACCATACCGTCGGTGGGCTGCATGGCGACGCAGCGCACGCGGCCCTCGCCGAGGTGCTGCTGCACCTCGAGAATCACGTTGATAGGATCGGGAACCTTGAAGCCGTCGTCGACGACTTTCACGGCTTCGTAGATTGGAGGCAGGGATCCTTCCACGAACTGCACGTCCACCGCCGGTCCCGCGACTTGAATGACATGTCCTACGTTTTCTGGCATAAAACCTCAGCTTTTGGCTCTTAGCTCTTAGCTATTGGCTATTGGCTTCAGGCTAAAAGCCAAGAGCCAAAGGCTAAGAGCGGTTTTCCTCACATCGCCGCCGCACCGCTGACGATCTCGATGATCTCCTTCGTGATCTTGGCCTGCCGCGCCCGGTTCATGGCCAGCGTCAGCGAATCGATCATGTCGGTCGCGTTGCTGGTGGCGGAATCCATCGCGGTCATGCGGGCGGCGTGCTCGGCCGCCACCGACTCAAGCAGCGCGCGAAAAATCTGGATGCTCACATATTTCGGCAACAGTGCGCGGAATAAATCTGCCGGCGGCTGTTCATAAATGTAGTCGACCTGCGACGTGCCAAATTGCGCCGCAGCTTCCGGCCCGCCTTCGGTGGCGCGCATGCCCACGCCGGCGCTGATCGCCGCCTCTTTTGCCTTTTTCTTTTCTGCTTCCGTCAGCTCCTCGGCCAGGCGCACTGTTTGTTCGCCAATCTGCTCGATGGGAAGAACCTGTTCAACGATGAGCCGCTGCGCAATCACCGACTTGAATTCGTTGAATACGACATAGAGGGCGTCAATCTCTTCGCGGCTGTAACGCTCAATCGCGTTGCGCGCCAGCGCCGAAGCCTGGGCGAACTCGACTTTGCCCAGTATGCCGACGTGCTCGCCCGTGATCTGAATTGTCCCGAGGCGTTCGGCCGTTTCGGGTTCGGCCTCAATCGATTCGGCAAGCTCGGCGAGACTGCGGGTTTGCACCTTCGCCGCCGGATAACGCCGCCGCAGGAAGTCGCGCCCCTTGCGGCCGACGGCCTCGATGTCGACATTTCTGCCCGACTTCGAATCCAGGAAGCGCATGGCGGCCTTGGTAATGTTGGCGTTGAATGCGCCGGCCAGGCCTTTATCGCCGGTGACGACGATCAGGAGAATCGTCTTCTCTTCGCGTTGCGCCAGCAATGGGTGTTTAGGCTCGCCGGTCTCGGGATCGTAGATTTCCGCGCGGGCCACCAGCGACTTCAAGACGCTCGTCAGCATGTGCGCGTACGGGCGCGCGGCCAGAGCGCGCTCCTGCGCGCGGCGCAGCTTCGCCGCCGAGACCATCTTCATAGCCTTGGTGATCTGCCGCGTGTTAATCACGCTGCGGATGCGGCGGCGGATGTCGAGAATGTTAGGCATTATCCGAGTTGCGAGTACCGAGTTGCGAGTACCGAGTTGCGAGTGCCGAGTCCAAAATCACGATTCTCTCGGTACTCGGTACGCAGGACTCGGTACTCACTTTGCTACCGCTTCCCTCTGCGTCACAAACTGCTGCTTCGCTTCCTTGATTACGCTCTGCAGCTGGCCTTTCAGGGTATCGTCGAGAATTTTCTTTTCCATGATCGTGCGCAACAGCACGGGATTCGTCGCCTCAACGTACTTGTACAATTCCTTCTCAAACTCGCGTACCTGATCGACCGGCATATCGTCGAGAAAGCCGCTGGTGCCGGCCATGATGATGAGAATCTGCTTCGAGAACGGCAACGGCGAAAACTGGTTCTGCTTGAGCAGTTCCACCAGGCGCTGGCCGCGATTCAGCTGGGCCTGCGTGGCTTTGTCCAGATCGCTGCCGAATTGCGCGAAGGCCGCCAGTTCACGGTATTGCGCGAGTTCGAGTTTCAATGTCCCAGCCACCTGCCGCATGGCCTTGATCTGCGCGCTGCCGCCCACGCGGCTCACCGACAATCCGACGTTCACCGCCGGGCGGACACCCTGGTTGAACAGGTCGGTTTCGAGGTATATCTGGCCGTCGGTGATGGAAATGACGTTGGTCGGGATGTAGGCCGAAACGTCGCCGGCCTGCGTTTCGATGATGGGCAGCGCGGTGAGCGATCCGCCGCCGTTTTTGTCGCTCAACTTGGCGGCGCGTTCGAGCAAGCGGGAGTGGAGATAGAAAACGTCTCCGGGGTACGCCTCGCGGCCCGGCGGACGCCGCAACAGAAGCGAGATTTCACGATAGGACGCAGCGTGCTTCGAAAGATCGTCGTAAATGACGAGCGCGTGGCGCTTGGTATCGCGGAAATACTCGCCCATGGCACACGCCGCGTAGGGCGCAATGTACTGCATAGGCGCGGGTTCCGACGCTGACGCCGCCACGACGATGGTGTACTCCATCGCTCCGGCGTCTTCGAGAATTTTCACGACCTGCGCGATCGACGACCGCTTCTGGCCGATCGCGTTGTAGATACAAATCAGATCGTTGCCTTTCGAGTTGATGATGGTGTCGAGCGCGACGGCCGTCTTGCCGGTCTGGCGGTCGCCGATGATCAACTCGCGCTGGCCGCGTCCGATCGGAATCATGCTGTCGATGGCCTTGAGTCCGGTGGCCATCGGTTCGCGGACGGGCTGGCGGTCGATCACGCCGGGAGCGAGGCGCTCAAGCGGAATGAACTTGTCGGTTGAGATCGGCCCTTTGTCGTCGATGGGCTGGCCGAGCGAGTTCACGACGCGGCCGACCATGGCGTCGCCCACGGGCACACTCATGATGCGGCCGGTGCGCTTGACCTCGTCGCCTTCCTTGATCTCGGTGTATTCGCCGAGCAGCACCACGCCGACCTGATCTTCTTCCAGGTTCATGGCGATGCCGGCCACGCCGTGCGGGAACTGAAGCAGTTCGCCGGCCATGACCTTGTCGAGTCCGTAGACGCGCGCGATCCCGTCGCCTAGCGTGATGACGGTGCCCGTCTCGTCCACGGAGATCGAGGATTCATAGTTTTCGATCTGCTCGCGGATCAGTTTTGTGATTTCGTCTGCTTTGATTTGTGCCATAGAAAATCAGCTCTTAGCTTCCAGCTGTTAGCTCTCAGCTTGCCCGGGAGCACCAGGCGTCATTGCCGAACTCTAATCGCTCTTTTGCTACGAAACCTTGCGATGGATCACGCAAGCTAAGAGCTAAAGGCTAAGAGCTAATCGCTTCTTTTATCCTCTCCAACTGCCCTTTCACCGAACCGTCGTAGATCGTGCTGCCGATGCGGACGATGGCGCCGCCCAGCAACGACGCGTCGAGCGCGTACTGCGCGCGGACTTGTTTGCCCGTCATCTTCTGGATTTCGGCTTCGAGGGAACTCTTCTCGGCCGCGGCGAGTTCGCGCACACTCGAAATTTGGGCTTCCGCGAATCCCATGCGGGCGTCGAGTTCCTTTTCCAGTTGATCGACGATCGGACTCAGAAAGTGGATTCGCCGGCGGTCAATCAGCACGGCCACCAGGTTGCGCACCTGCTGGCTGATGCCCTCCTGTTTGACGATCGCGTCGAGCAGATGCCGCTTCTGATCGGCGGGCACGGCGGGATTCTCCCACACGCGTCGTAACGGCGCGCTCTCGCCTACGAGCCGTGCGATCGCGCGCAATCCGGCGACGCAAGCAGCGCCATCGAGATGCTCATCGAGCACCACATCGGCGAAAGCGCGTGCGTAAATGGCGGCAACGGAGGCCATGGCTACTGCCCGTCCTTTCTTGAACCGTCGGGTCTTTCCCCGTCCCAGCCGGCATTCTCAGCGCCCAATTGACCGGCAAAATTGCGGACCAGAGCCTGATCGGTCGCGGCATCGACGCGAATCTGCTTTTGCGCCAACGCGACGGCAAGATCGGCGGCGTAGGCCGTGAGCTGGCGCCGGGCCGCCTTTGCGGCGGCGGCAATTTCCTGCTCGGCTGAAGCGACAATCTTGCGCGCGTCGTCCTCGGCGGCGGCCTGCATGCGGGTTTCTTCGGCGGCGCCTTCTTTTTGTGCAGCCTCGCGGATCGAATCAATCTCGGCATCGAGCTTCTTCAGCCGCGATTCGATCTCGGCCAGCCGCGCCCGCGCCTCAGCGCTCGCCTTCTGCGCTTCCTGCATGGCCCTCTGGATGGCTGCCGTGCGGGCGCGGAAAGCTCCGGGGAGGAATTTGCGCCCGGCCCAGATCAGCACGAGCGCGACAACAAGGAAGTTAGTGAGCACGCAGAGCCAGTAGGCACTGCGCAAGTCAAGCCCGGTCAATCGGGAGACCAACCGCACCGACGGTGACTGTTTGAACTCGGCAGTCTCGTCTTTTTCTTTGCCCGCAGCTTCGCGAGTTTCATGCGCCAGTTGCTGGCCGATGCCGCGATTCGCGGGCGCCGGTTTCACTTCAGGCTCTGAGGATGGCGCTGACGAAGGCTGTGGCTGCGAGGGCTGAGCCTGTCGCTGTTGCGGCGGATTCGCCGGCTCCTTTGCCTGATCGTCCGCGCGCATGCACACGAGGCTCGCGCTGACGAAAAGCAACGCTAGCAGCGCCGGACGGACGACTTTTCGCGTGACTGTCATTTCCATCAGCAGGCCACCCATCAGCGTCCCGCTCCCGCCGGCTGCAGAACACGCCGCACGATTTCCTGAGCCAGCGTCGCAGCTTCGCCCTGCAGACTTTTCTCGGCGGTGGCCCGATCGGCCTCGATTCCGTTCTTGGCTGCGGCCACCTGGGCCTGAGCCTTGCTGCGCGCCTGGTTCACGGCGTTGGTGCGAGCCTGCAGCGCGGCCTGGCGCTTCGCTTCCTGGGCGCGAAAAACGGCGGCGCGCGCCTCGCGCAGGCGCTGCTCGTATTCGGCGGTGCGCGCCTCGGTGGCTGCGATGTCAGCCCGCGACTTTTCGATCGCGCCCTCGGTTTTGTTGCGTCTCTCTTCAAGGATGCGGCTGAGAGGCTTGTGGACGATAAAAGTGTAGAGCAGGTAAAGCAGCCCCAGCAGGATCACCGTTGGCACGGCGCCGAGCAGTAATTCGCCTAGTTGGTGAAGCGTCTGATCCATGTTGCTTGAGTGCGGTTGCTGAGTAAAGATTTCTGAGTCGCTGAAAACGAGTTGCCGCCCGGCGCCGATCCAGACCTGCAGAATGAGGGCTATGAAAACTGATAAGTCTAACGTCCGGAGGGGTTTATGTCAACGTAGGGAATGCTGGTATGGTCCGTTTTCGCACTTTCATGGAGCGCGGCGCTTGCCGGGTTGGGCGGGGCTGCAACAAACTCACAGCGCGAAGTCGTTCTGCAGCGCCCGCAAGCAGTCAAAACCGTGGCGCACCTTTGGGTTAGCGTCCAACCCCCCGGTAGGCAGATTTCTGCATATAGTTCTTGACTTCGCGGTAAACAGGTTTAGCATATAAATATCACCTCCGATCCAATTCAGGATCGAATGGGCCGATAGCCAAGGAATGTCACCGCTTCTTGGTTGCCGGCCCATTTAAATTTTGGCGTTAGTCATCGAACGCAGAGTGGCCTGGGAACCTGAAACTCGCCAGGTGTTAATTGCAGTTTTCAGTGACCACCCACTCCCTGACCCTTCTCACTACCGACTCCGGGGCGTCGGCCTCCAACTCGACAGCGCCGTCCTGATATTGCCGCGAATAGATGCGCGCGCGGGCTTCCAGCAGCGCCAGCATCTTGCCTTCTTTCTGCGGGACGCGCAAACGCACGCGGCTGACAGGATCTTCCTCGATCATGGCGTCGATCCGGGCGAGCAGTGGCTCCAGTCCCGTGCCTTCGACGGCTGAGACGTAAACAGCGTTCCCGCTGCGGGAGGCCTCGGCGATCAGGTTCTCCGCAACTTCTTCATCGAGCAAATCGACTTTGTTCATCACGTGGAGGCGCGGCTTTTTCTCTGCCTCGAGTTCCTTCAGCACGATTTCCACCTGCGCATCCTGCTCGGCCGAGAGCCGGCTGCTGGCGTCGGAGACGTGAAGAATCAGCGACGCGCGCTGCACTTCTTCCAGCGTGGCGCGGAAGGACGAAACCAGCGTGTGGGGCAGGCTGCGAATGAACCCGACGGTGTCGGAGAGCAAAACTTTTCGTTTGGACGGCAGAGTAACGCCGCGGATGGTCGGGTCGAGGGTGGCGAACATTTTCGGTGACGACAGAACCCCCGCCTGCGTGAGGGCATTGAATAGCGTCGACTTCCCGGCGTTGGTGTAGCCGACCAGCGCCACAGTTGCGACTGGCGCTGACTCGCGCCGCTGCCGCTGCTGGGCACGGATGCGGCGCACATTTTCGAGCTGCTCTTCCACGTGGCGGATGCGGCGGTAGATCTTACGGCGGTCGGTTTCGAGCTGCGTTTCACCAGGACCGCGCGTGCCGATGCCGCCGCCGAGTTGCGACATTTCGATGCCGCGTCCGGCTAGCCGGGGCAGCATGTATTGCAGTTGCGCGAGCTCAACCTGCAACTGGCCTTCGCGCGTGCGCGCGTGGCGCGCAAAAATGTCGAGGATGAGTTGCGTCCGGTCGATCACACGGCGGTGTACGATCTTCTCGATGTTGCGCTGCTGCGAAGGGCTGAGGTCGTGATCGAACAAGAGCAGGTCGGCATTGACGGAGGCGGCCGCACCGGCGATTTCTTCGAGTTTGCCCGCGCCGATCAAAGTTGCGGGATCGATGCGATCGCGATGCTGCAGGATCGAGCCGACGACCCTTGCTCCGGCGCTTTCGGCCAGCGTGCGCAGTTCGGCCAACGACTCCTCGGCGTCGAATTGGGGAATGCTGGGCTTGCCGTTTGACCGAGACACCTCGGGTGGCCCATCCTTTCGCGCTCTTTGCGAAAGGGTGGGGATTCCGGCTTGTGCGCTCTCTGCCGCATCGCGGGCCGCCGCGGCCTGCGCGGTGACAGCGCCCTTCGCGCCAGCTCGGCCGCGCGTGCGCACATGCAAACCGACGAGAAAGGCCCGTTCCTGCTCGCCTTGTCCGCGTGCTTCTTCCTGCGCGGCCTGGCTGGCTGCAAGCACACTACCGCGGGCGCGCGTGCGGTCGCGGGATTTCTTGGAATGAGAACCTGCCAAACCCAGAACGCCTTGTCTTTATCCTTCGGTGCCCGACGCGCTCGCCGCCGTGACCGCCGGAACTGCTCCGGGCGCCGCCGGGGCCTTCTCGGCGTGAGCTACGTGCGGCGCATGCGCCGCCGCCAGCCGGCCCATCACCACGGTCGAGATGGCGTGCTTGAAGATGAGTTGCTCCTGACCGTTCGCCTCCAGCACCACGGAGTACTTGTCGAAGGAGCGGATGCGGCCCGTTAACTTCACCCCACTGAGCAGATAGATCGTGATGCTCGCTCTCTCTTTGCGGGCCGTGTTGAGGAAGGAATCCTGAATGTTCTGCGCCGGCTTATTGCTGTCCATAGCCGATCTCCTTAATTTGTGAACTGCAACCAACGGCCGCCCCCAGGCCAGGCCTGCGGGCAACTCCCAGACTTAACAGCATGCTCCCGGAGGCCTTCCCACAGCCCCGGGAACAACGGGGGGACATTCCTGCCAGCCGGAGCAGCCATGGCGCCTAACTGCACCCTCCGACAAGGAGATGTGAGTACGATACGGCGATCGGCGTTGCTTTTCAACCTTGAAGTTTGCAACTTACACCGTTACCCGACGTTCCGAGGTCGAGTTCCGAGGTTGACGTTCCGAGGTTGACAGAGAGCGCGCGCTGGGAGCAGACTGGCCTCGAATTTGGCGGTCCCCGGCTGATCTGGTGTCCGCCTGTTCTTTCCTGCAGGCAGTCTCCTCGCCGCGTACTCAGGTCTCAGGGGTATGCGGGGCCCCACAACCTCACAGGCAGTCGGAGGAGGAAATCCAAATGCACCACTTCGTGACGATAACAATGGCCCTGGTTACACCCAACATCAGCGGCAAGGAAGCTTTGCTCCTGATTCTGCGGTGGTTCCACTTTCTGGCCGGGATTACCTGGGTAGGCCTGCTGTACTTCTTTAACCTGATTAACGTGCCTTTTATGAAGCAAGTGGACGCAGCTGCCAAGCCCAAGATTTTGCAGAATATGACTTTGCCCGCCCTGAACTGGTTCCGCTGGAGCGCGCTGGTAACGGTTTTCATCGGAGGCTGGTACTGGGGACAGTTTTACGTGGGCGCGGACGCCCAGCGCCAGGGAACGAGCAGCCTTCCGACCATGGGGCTGTTCTCGCTGCTGTGGATCGGAGTGTGGTTCATCCTGTTCATGGTCATCAAGAAAATGGCTCCCAGCGGTTATGTTCTTGGCGTTATCACGGCCATTCTGGTTTACGCGGCGGGATGGATCTTCGTGAACTACACGCCCGTGGGCGGAGACGACCAGCACGTGGTCGCAATCGGCGCAGGCGGAGGGTTTGGCGTGGTGATGCTGTTCAACGTCTGGGGCATTATCTGGCCGAACAACAAGAAAATCATTCGCGGGACGCTGGCGGGCACGCCTCCAGAGAATGCCGCCGTTCTGGCCCGGCAGGCGTTTCTGGCCTCGCGGACGAACTTCTTCCTGTCCGTGCCGCTGTTGTTCTATATGGCCGCCAGTTCGCACTTCTCGAGCACGGTGATCTTCGGGAAGTAGGTGGGCGGCTATGTAGCCCCGGACGCATTCGTCCGGGGTTGCCGCGCACGGCGCGCAATAAACGCGACACAGCGATCGTAGGAGCCAAGCGCGTCGCTTGGCGCACGCGGGGCGGAGGAGCGCCTCCGCCCCTACACACCCAAAAATAAGGCCCGCACCGAAGTGCGGGCCTGAGTTTTTGTGTTCTAGCCCGAGGTGCCACTTCATGGCGCCTCGAACTGAATCAGGTTAGAAGCGGACGCGAGCGCCGAGTTCGATGTTTCGCGGCGACGCCTCGCCGCCTCCCAGAGCACCAAAACCAGCGGGATTGTAGAGCCCAATGCCCGTCGGATCGTACCACTGATTATGGTTTACCACGTTGGCAAAGACGCCTTGGAATTCCACGCTGACGCTCTCCGCCACCCGGATGTTCTTCTTTATGCTGAAGTCCATATTCCAGAAGGACAGGCCACTGAGAATGCCGGCGCCGCCGTCCCTGGTATCCACCCCCAGAATCGGGTTGCGCCAGTTGCTAGCCTCGGACACGCCACTCTTGAAAATATTGACAGGTAGCTCGTCTGAAGGATTGTTGTAGTAGGCCTTACCGTGTGCTCCAATGGGTGCGATCGGTATGGCGCTTTCATTGCTGAAGTAGTTGAGGTTATCCCCTGCCCCAAACTCCTGGCCATCTCCAGTCGTCGTATAGACCTCGACCGGCGTGCCCGAACCTGCAGTGAATACGGCCCCGATCGTCCAGCCGCCGAGCAACCGTCCCATCATGCCCGATTGACCCTTGTAGAAAGGTGGTTGGTACACCAAGAACGCATTGTATACGATCTTGCGGTCAAAGGGCTGTCTGCCATACATCTCGTTCAAATCGAAGGGATCGTCCTCAGTGTATTCGCTGGAGGCCTGGACCACCGCTCCAGTCCCCACAGCCTTTGACCAGGTGAAGTTCGACTGCATCGTCACTCCCTTCCAGTCGGCCATCTTGAGCGTGACAAAGCCACCGTTATAGCTCCCGTGGCCTATGCTGGCGTTAATCGCCACGCCTGACGCCGTCTGGCCGCCGCTTCCGAAAGGTGAGCCGGGGATGGGAGTGTTCATCATGGTGCGGGGGAAGTTGAAGCCGCCGTTGTCCAGATCGCTCCACAAGCTCCAGACATAGGCATAAGGCAGCCAGAAGCCTTCGTTCGCCACTACGGCCGCCGTGCAACTCGAGAACCCGGCGCAGTAGCTATTGCCAGGTATGCCCTGATAGCTCGTGGTGTTCATTGCATTCTCGAAAAACGGTTGCGCCGTGACAGCGGCTGCGTTCTTCGCGCAACCACCACCACCCATCCCAACAAAACCGCCGCAGTATTGCAACAGCATGTTGGAGTAGGCGTTAGCAAAGGTCTGCCCGCCCAGCGTCATCATGTAAGGCACGGCGTTGATGTTGGTCGGCTGGTACTCGTGGGTGATTTTGCGCCCGATGTAGCCGAGTTCCAGCGTGACTTTGCGGGACAACTGCCGCTGAATGGTGGCGTCGAACGAGTCAATCACGGTGGGCCGGAAATTCGGATCCAAGGACTCGCCGGGGCCAGCCGCAACCTGATTGTATCCAGGATAGTACGGTTGGGGCAGTGTCGTGCTACCCGCTGGGATTGGGGCATTCAGGCCATCCGGCCCAACGCGAAAGACGGTTTTCGGGGCCGCTGGACTTGAACCGCAGGTGCCGGTCATGAGGTTGTTGACGCACTGCACGGCCTGGAGGATGCCGGGGGCCAGCAGCGGAACCAGCACCAGGTCCACACCGTTCAAGCGGCCGTATTGGCGGCCATAACCGCCCCGAAAGACGGTGTTCGCCAGCGCACCGGTGGTGTTAGTTGGCGACCACGCGAAGGCGACACGCGGGCTAAACTCTCCATAGTAAGGGTTGTAGGGGTACTTCAGTCCGTTCTCGGTATTGCCGACCAGGGCAAAACCAACTTCCGGATTGTATACCTGGCCCTGAAGCGCGGCGCGCCTGCGGGCCGCTAAGTAGGATAGAGCCCCAATTGGCTCGTCGGACTGATCCACCAGTTCAACCTGCCCGCCATTCGCTTCCACTGGCGGCATCTCCAGCGTCCAGCCCAAGCCGTAAGTCAGGGTGAACGTCGGCTTCATGTGCCAGGTGTCGCCGAAGTAGACGTTGTAGAAAGGGATGGTGCTCTTCGCCGTTGCCGGCGTCCCGATGGGTTGCAAAGTCAGAGAGGGGCCGCTGCGGGTATAGACGACCTCCGAGGCGGAAACCATGCCCAGTGTCGCCGCGGTAAGGGCGCCGCAGTTGGAGATATCGTTAGTTCCGGCCACAGTTTGTACTGTGCAGAGCGGTATATCTGAAGAGAGTGACGATCCGCTAGATCCGAGGCCCAAGTCGTATACTGGCAGGTTGTCGATGGTGCCACCATTGTCGGTGCGCTGGTGCCAATTGAAATTGCGCTGATAGATACCGCCCAACTGGAACAGGTGGTTCCCTTTCAGCATAGAAAGATCGTCACGAACCATATTATCTTTCCCATCCCAGAAACGGTTGCGGACTTGCTGGTTGTTCACGTTATAAGGAGTGAGACTCTGAGTGGGACTCTGCCCGGCGAAGATTTCCAGCGCTCCGCCCAACCCGGGCAGCTGTGGCACGGGACCGTTCCGGGCATAGGCCCACCAGTTGCGCAGGAAGCTGTAATGGAGGTCATTGGTGGTGTTAGAAGTGATGTTGCTAGTGAGCCCAAAAACCAGGTACCACGGTCGTGTCGGCTTAGTAGACACGCTGGTTGGCGTGCCGAGCGTGTCACCGGGGAAGAAGCCACCGATATCAACCTGGTCATCCGTGGCGTAGTTCAGGTGGAAATAACGATAGCTGGCCATGAAATGCTCTTTGGCCGAAAAATCGTGGTCCACACGCGCCACTGCGAATCTGCTGGTAGTTGGGAGCGAAAGGTTGGCGACGAATGGCGCAACGTTTGCCCCGTCGCAGAGGCTAAGAGCGCAGGAAGTAGCGTTCGACGCTGGCATCCATTTCTGCCAGATCTGCTGAACGAGAGAGTTGAGTCCCAAGCTGCGCGGGTCGCAGAGGCCTAAGGGAAACGTGGAACAACCGTTATTCGCCGGGATGCTCATGCCGGTAACGGGGTCCGTGACGGCAGAAGTCGGGTTCAGGTTGTAAATGGTGCCGCTCACGGTATCCGTAATTAATCCCGCCGCCAATCGCGCCGAGGGGACGTCCCTATAGTAGGTCTCGGAGTTGGGCCATTTGAAGCCCTCGTAATTGAAAAAGAAGTAGGTCTTGCCGCCGAGAACCACCTTGGGAATGAGCGGCCCTCCGATCGCTCCGCCAAAGCGGCTGTAATGGTACGAGGGAAGCCCGACATGTTCGAAATTATTCTGCCAGCTGTTGGACGACCAATTGTTGTCTTTATAGTATTCGTACGCGGTGCCGTGGAAGGCATTGGTTCCACGCTTGGTGACCACCTTGATTTCGGCGCCACCCGAACTGTTGAAATCGGCGGTCTGGTTGGCAGTATTTACCTTAAACTCCTCGACGCTGTCCTGCGGAGTGGGCATCACGCCCGACGGACCGGAGACTCCCGTGTATTGAGCGGCAACACCCCCGGTCGGGTCGCCGACGCTGAGGTTGGGAACGTAAACGCCCCCGGCGCCATCCATATCGTTGCTATTGTTGCCGCCATCCAGCGAGAAATAGCTTTGGTCCACAACCGAGCCCGCAACGCTGCCATCAGTGCCCACGCCCGGTTGCAACTCGATAAAAGTGTTGACGTCACGGCCAAGACTCGGCAGGTTATCGATGGCAATCGTCGTGAGCGTGTTGCCCACGGTCGCGTTCATGGTCTGCAGCTCGCTGCCGGTGCTCTGCACCTCAACCACAACGCTTGCACCGCCAACTTGCAGAGCAAGATTGAGGGTGAGGGCAGCACCCACCGTCACTTCCTGATTCTCAGCCTTTGTCGTGGCGAAACCCTGTTTGGCCACGGTCACGCGATACATGCCGGGAGGGACGTCTACAAAGATGTAGCGCCCCGAGGCATTGGTGGTCGTGGTGCGGGAGCTATTGGTCGCGATGTCGGTTAGCGTCACCGTGGCGTCGACCACGACTGCGCCCTGAGCGTCGGTAATGGCCCCGGCGACCGTACCAGTGTTTGCCGCGCCCTGTGCCCACGCGGGCAGAGCGCTACCCAAGCAAAGTGCGAATACGAGGAAAAGGGTCAAACTAATGATGCGCGTTTGCATTGCTTCCTCCAGAGAATCAAGAGATTGAAGTGTTTTCGACATTACCCGCCAACGCAGAAGCGGTGAAACCCTTGCAATAGCTGATGAGAACTTGAACTTGCCTTCGGATCATGCGCCCCGGATTCCTGGGAACAATGGGGCGATCCGATCGGTGACTTCGAGACCCCTCAAACCTGAAAACCTCTCGCCCGTCTATCTGCGGGCATTTCACAAACTCAAGACACAAAACGAGCCTGGCACAGACGAACGAACACACTGTGCAACTCACAATCCAAACGACAATTGCGATAAACAATTTGTTTGCAACGGTTTAGTCTCGATTCGGTGCGCTGTTGATACCGAAATCGGTAGAAAGCCCGCCCGCCAGATATGGCAATTGGAAGTTCGTGCTGTTGTAAGGGTTGCGCGACGGGGGTTTTAGCGGCGCATCTTCGCGGCCTTGGCAGACGCCTCGCCGGGCGCCAAAACACGCTTCACAATGGGCGTGTTTAGCTTGTATTTGCGTTCGGTCAAGTTGCCCGCTTCGTCCCTCACCTGAAGTATAAACACGGGCAAGGTACCCTCTTTGTCGAACTGCTCATTCGTGACGGTCACGGGAAGCACTCCCGCCAGCTTGTGCTCGCGGTAGGCGGTCTCGTAACGGTGCTTGCGCACGTTCCAGGTAAAGACGCGGACCTGATTGTAGTCGAAGGGCAGGCCGTCGTGAGGTTCGGTCAACACACAGACATATTGCGGGACTTTCTTGTCGCCATCGCTAACCTGGTTCAACACGAAGAAAGCCACGAAGCGTTGTCCTTCGCCATACTGGGCGATGTCGAGCGGCACGTCGATGTCGACCATGCGGGACAGGACCCATCCGACGCGGCCCTGATCGTCTCGGACGAGCCACCAGTCCTCGAGCACGGACCCGATGGGAACTTTCTGTCCCGACTTCACAGTTTCGGAAACCGCCTGCCGGTTGAGGGGCATGGCTTGTGCCTGCTTTTCCGCTGTCGCCCGCTTCAGCAGAGAGACTCTCGCTCCGGCGGCCAGCTGGTAAAGATGTTCGGTTTCGCGGCCCGGGGTAACGTGCAGGTTGGTCTCATTGCGCAGAACGCCGGGAGCCTGCACCGGATCGTTCTGGTTGTCCTGGGTCAGTTTTTGCAGGGCGTCGAAAGTTTTCTGATCCACCAGGAACCGCTGTTCGATCCAGCCCTCGAGCCCGCCCGCGGTGCGCACGCGGGCGAAGCGCTTTTCGCGCTCCAGCACCTCGACGCGCTCTCCGTTTTTCACATTGCCTACGGACCGGTAGGCGACCGCGACCTGATCCCGAAGTGCCGCCTGCGGCGCCGACACGTAGGCCACCTCCAGGACGCGATGGCGTCCGCGGCCGCAACTGGAAAGATAGATTGTGCCGATCACAGACGTCAGGATCATGAGCGCCGCGGCACAGCGCTGGGCACGTGATGGATGTAGCCGTTTCACCGGTCAGTCGCGTTTCTCTCACTATAGCGCGTAGCAGGCGTCTCATCGCGGCACGAAGGTTTACGCCGCAGACACGCCTTCGGCATGCGCCACCAGCCCCCATGCAAGCTAGACTGACACCACGCTTTCCTATCGGTTACCATAGATGACAGCTTCGCAACGCGTTCGGGCTGAAGCGGCCCGCACACATTGTGCCTCTAAGAAGAGGGATGCGGTTCACGGGGATGCCAACAAGACTCATGAATAAAGCATTCGTTAATAAAGCATTCGTTTGCCGTTTCGCCATCGCGCTTTTTGCTCTTCTTGCCGTCAACTGCATCGCGCAGGACACACCTGACACGGTCTTTCGGCCGCCCAACGGAGCTCAGGTCGCGATCGTGGTTTTCGAGGATCTGCAATGCCCTTCCTGCCGGCACACGACGCCCCTGGTCGAGCAGGCCTCGAAGACGTACAAGATCCCCGTTGTGTGGCATGATTTTCCCTTGCCCCTGCACAACTGGTCGTATCAGGCGGCGGTGTTCGCCCGCTTCTTCGACACGCGATCGAAGGAACTGGGCAACCAGTATCGCGACTACATTTTCGAGAACCAACTGGAAATCAACCCCGGCAACCTGCGTGGCTACACCGAAAAATTCGCCGCCGAGCACAAGGTGGACTTGCCCTTCGTTATCGATCCGGATGGCAAGCTGGCAGGTCTGGTCAACGCCGACCGCGACCTGGGCAAGAAGCTTAAACTCGAGCACACTCCGACGGTTTACATCGTGAGTAGCCGCAATGCCGCGCGGCCTTACATTGAAGTGAAGGAACCCAACAGCCAGCTCTACGCCACCATCGACGCGATGATGAAAGACTAGGAGATTTCAAATTTCAGATTGCAGATTGCAGATTGAAAACCGGCCCCGCCGGGGTTTGAGTCTGCAATCTCAAATCTGAGATCTGTAGTCCTATTCCGGCCGCCCTGTGTAGTGCTCTCTGGAGTGCACGTCTTCGTGATCTTCGAGCGATTCCAGATGCGTGATGACTTCGGCGGGCCCGGCCAAAGTTAGCGGCAGGCGCTCTTCGAGAGCTGTGGCTAGCCGGTGCGCCTCTCCCACGGCAGTCACGTGCGGAAACAGCAAGTGCACCTCGATGATCTGGCGATGTCCGGTAGTGCGGAAGCGCACACCGTGATAATGCACACCCAGTTCGCCGCACAGCGCGTCTAACTTTTCGCGAATTTCTTTACCCACTTTCGGATCCGAGTAATCCAACAGGCCCACAGCCGATCGCCAAGCCAGCCGGCCGCCGGACCACAGAATATTCAATGCCACGGCAATTGCGATGATCGGGTCGAACGGCTTCCATCCCGTCAGCATCACGAGACCCAGTCCAGCGACCACGCCAAAGCTGGTCAGGCTGTCGGTGAGGACATGCTTGCCATCGGCCTCGAGAATGAGCGAACGGCTGCGCTTGCCCACACGCAGCAGGTACCAGCCAAGCCAGGCATTCATCAGGCCGGCCGCGAGCAGCAACAGCGCGCCCGATCCCAGATGCTCCAGCGGCAGGCCTGCGAGCCACTTTTGAATTGCGGCCACCAGAATCCAGACCGCGGCGGCGACGATCATGGCGCCCTCAAAGCCGGCGGAGAAAAATGTGATGCGCTCGTAGCCGTAGAGAAAATTCGGCACTGCCGGCTTTGTGCTCAACCGCAGGCTGAACGCCGCAAACGCGACGGCGATGACGTGAACGACGGACTCGGCGAAGTCCGACAGGATCGCGGCGGATCCGGTCAGATAGTAGGCCGCCGTCTTGCCCAGCAGCATGAGCACGCCCACCGCGAGCGACAGACGCATGGCAAACCAAGCGGCGCGCAGCTCCGGCTGATCGCGCAGCGGAGTAGCCTGGGACGGCGCTCTGATGACTTCCGACATGGCAGGAATCTTGTCGGAACATCGTCACACTAAGGCGGAGCGAGGAAAGTGATTGAAATCACGCCTCGGTGGTTACGTCCGTCAGTCGCCGAAGCCGATGCCGATGGCGCGCGCCGTGCGCACCAGTTCGCCGTCGGGCTGGACTTCTTTCAGGTGTCCGATCGCCTTGGCGACGTCCACGGCTACGATTGAGCCGGCGCGCAGTGCCACCATCTTGCCGAATGCACCTTCGGCGATCAGGTCCACTGCCGCCACACCAAAGCGCGTCGCCAGCACGCGGTCGTATGGTGAAGGCGAACCGCCGCGCTGAATGTGCCCCAGCACGCTGACACGGACTTCCTTATTCGAGATGAGCGAGATCGCGTCGCCGACGAGGTTGCCCACGGGTCCGCCGTGCGCGATCTGCTTCAGTTCCGGCGGGAGCTTGATGCCTTCCGCCACTACTACAATGGTGAAACGCTTTCCGCTCTTCTCGCGCCGGGCGATAAACTCGCACACGCTGTGAATGCTGAAGGGAATCTCGGGGATCAGAATGATGTGCGCGCCGCCGGAAATCCCTCCCGCCAGCGCAATCCAGCCGCAGTCGCGCCCCATCACTTCGACCACCATCACGCGGTGGTGCGACGCCGCCGTGGTGTGAATCTTGTCGATGGCGTCGGACACCGTGTGCAGCGCGGTGTCGAAACCGAAGGTCAGCTCAGTGGCTGAGAGATCGTTATCGATCGTCTTGGGCACGCCCACAATTTTCATGCCCTTCTGAAACAACTCGTGCCCAATCTTCTGTGAGCCGTCGCCGCCGATGGTGATGATGGCGTCAATGCCAAGCTTCTTCGAATTGGCGATGACCTGGTCGGAAATGTCGCGCACAACCTCCAGCCCGTTTTCTTCGGTCTTGTAGCTGAAAGGATTGCCGCGGTTGGTGGTGCCGAGAATCGTTCCGCCGCGGGGCAGGATTCCGCTGACACGGTCGAGCGTAAGTTCAAACGATTTCTCCGGCCAGATCAGGCCGTCGAAGCCGTCGGGAATGCCGATGACCTTCCAGTTGTGTTTCAGAATGGCGGCTTTGGTGGCGGCGCGAATGACCGCGTTGAGGCCGGGAGCGTCCCCGCCTCCGGTGGCGATGCCGATCGTGCGAACGTCAGACATGGGATTCAGACATGGGATGAAGTGGCTCGCTACGATGATAGCGCGGCAGGGCGTGCAAGCGGCGGCACGAGTGGGCGTAGCGGAGCGGGCGCTCTTTCGCCGCATCGCGTGAGGCGTCATCCCGAAGACTCGCGTTTTCACCAGCGAGGCGAGGGATCTCGCGGGTGCCCCATTTCTCGCGTTCTTTGCGAGAAGTGGGGATTTTGATTTTCTTCATGAGGCACTGGCTCGAATCTTCTCTTCCCACCAGCACCAATCGTTAATCTTTACGAGACCGATTTCCCCATGGGCCGTAAGAACGATAACTGCTCCACCGCCATTGATCGGGCGTGTCGACCAGGCCACGAGTCACGGGATTGCGATGCATATATTTCAGTTTCTCGATTTCCTTCCGTTGACTCCACAAATTGAAATCATAGAACCGCCGTTGCCAGAAGTGATTACGGGCAGGCGGGCGCCCCATTTCTTGGGCCGGGTGCCCCATTTCTCGCGCACTTTGCGAGAAAGCCTGCCCTGAGCCTGTCGAAGGGTGGGGCCGTCGACCGTCGAAGGCTGACAGCCGTCGCGTAAACCCTAGTTTCACCGCCTGCACCACCGTTGACGGATTGCCGACCTCCGGTTCGGAGATGAGCATGTGCACATGGTCGGGCATGACGACGTAGCCGATAACTGCGAAGCGGTAGCGGACGCACATCTGCTCGAAAACAGTCAGGAACAGGTCGCGTCGGGCCGGGCTGTCGAGCAGCGGCTGACGGCGATGACAGCTCGAAGTAATAAAGTGCAGTCCACCCGTCCCGTAATAACGCTTCAGACCCCAAGGCATGCAAACACGGTAGTGAATTGTTGAGGGTCATGTCTGTGACATCCGAACCAGTTTTCCAGAGCCCAGCCTGAGTGCCGGGTGCCCCATTTCTCGCGCGTTCTGTGCGTGAGAAGTGGGGATTTCTCGTTGAGCCATTGGAAAGGAGCGGAGACAAAGGCCCCACTTCTCGCCAACAACGCGAGAAATGGGGCACCCAAATCACGTAAGTAAAGACAAAAAGACAATCTGGGAAGCGGGCCACCCGCCGGAACAGAATGTGGGAAGTGGGCCACCGGCCTCAGGGCAGGCTCTGTCGCAAGGAACGCCAGCGTAGGACAGGTTACGGATTGACCGTCAATGTAGCCGAAACCTGGGGGCCCGTATATCCGCTGTAAGTGACAATGATTTGGTAAGCGGTTGACACAGTTACCAGTTCAGCGGTCGGCTGGCAATCGTTCGTGGTATCGGTGGAAAGGCCGAGCTCGTAGGCGCATGGCAGCCCGCTTCCCACCGCTGTACCGTTCTGATAGGCGGTCAGTGTAACCAGCGAGGAAATGTTGTTGCCATTTTGATCGGTGATTGTAAATGGTGCGTAGGCGGTGCCGGTGTCTGTCACGGAAGTACTGCTGGGGGTTATCGTCATCGAGCTAACCACCTCGACAACCGACGCGGTGGTCGTGCCACTTACGCCCTCGTACGATGCTGTGACCGTGATGGATCCGGCATTAACACCCGTCATTGTGCCCGTACTCGTTATTGTCGCGACTGTGCCGGTGCTGGGGCTAGAGAGCTCCCACGTGACGCCGTTGGTGACCTGAAAATGGTTGCTATTGCTGTCGGTCGCCCAAGCCTGCATGGGCTGTTGGTCGCCGACTCCGAAAGAGGGTGTCGGTGGCTGCAAATTGATGGTCTGAATCGTAGCGGGCGGGAAGAACCCTCTGCAGCCGACGGCCAGGGCCAGCGCCAGGAGCGCGGCGAAGGCGCTCATCAAACGGATTTTCGACTTCGTGGAGGACATGGTTTCTGAGGACTCCTGGGCGCGCAGGCCCGATTTATGCCAGTTTTCTGCTGATCTGGTTTCTGCCTGATCTTGAATCAGTTTGATCTTTGTCAGTTCGAATCTTTATCAGTTTGAATCTGGAAAAATTGTAGCAGAGTCGATCCTCCCAGGCGCACACTCTGGTACCTGAACCAGCACGGGAACGCCTTGGGGATAGAACGGCGTTCTCGGCGTCGCTTGCAGAGAAAAGGTTCAAGGATGCAAACAGCGTGGAAGAGCGGCCCTTCAGGGCCGCGTCCAGGCTCCCCGATTGACTTGGGCTTTAGCCCCTGTGAGCGAGCTTTCGAAGTGTAAAAGACCAATATCCAGCACACCGGCCCTAAAGGGCATGTCCGTAGCAACGGTTTCGCGGCCCTGAAGGGCCGCTCTTCCACGGTACTCCCGTCAAGATCGGGCTCAGGCAGTGGAGCTTCGCTCCGCCGGACAGCCGGGAGGCTGTCCCTACATGGCCCGTCGTTGAGGCCAGGGCCGTGCCTCAGGCCGGAGCGATGATTCCTACAAAAAATGGCCAGCGGTTTCAACCTGCCGCTGGCCATCGGGTTTCTTCTTTCTTCTTTCTTACGCTTCGACTCCGTCCCTTCAAGTCCGCTAAAACTTGCCGTGTTTTTCCGGCTTGGGAGCACTCTGCTTCTTCGGAGGCGGACTCGACTTCGGCGCGCTCTTGGGCGCCGGGTTGGAGTGCGGAGCCGGCGCTGAGTGCGGCGTGCTCTCGGCATGCGAGTTGTTCGTCGGCTTGCTTTCGTTGCGGCTGCTCGATTTTGGGGACTCGTTCGCCGACCCATTCGAGGGCTTGGAGAACGACCGGAATCCTTCGTTTGAGCCGCCCTTCCCTCCTGCCGGAGACGACGCCCGCGCCTCCTTGGGCGACATGGCAGGGGCGTGGTATTCCGCACCCGCCGCCCGCGCCCCTACCGCGGAGTGGCTACTGAAGTCACCCGCCTTCGACGTGGCCGCAATCGCCGGTCGGCCATGGTTTTCCGAGGCAAAATTCTGCTTGTTCTGGCTGGCCAGATGTTCCTGCTGCGTCTGCGAAGCCAGCGACGCCTGGTGCGGTTCGTTCTCCGCTGCACGCTCGGCCGCCGTTGGAGTTGCCTGCACGCCGCCTGCGCCGCCGTTAAAAGCAGTCGTGTTGTTGTTGACTACGACTGTGCGGTTATAGACATTGGTCACATTGGTGACACTTACATTGTTCACCGAGCGGTTGTAGAAGAATGTTCCGCCGCGCCACTCGCCGCCCACGAAGCCCACGCCGCCGTAGCCGAATCCGTAGTTAATGCCGCCATAGAAACCGATGTGCGGACCCCAGTATCCGGCGTGCCACAGATACAGACCCCCGCCCCAGCCCCACCAGCCGGGCGTCCAGAGCAAGCCCACCGGTGCGACAACCCACGTACCGGGCACCCAGTAATAACCGCCTTCATCGTTCCAGGCCCAGTAGCCGGGCGTCCACATATAGCCCGGGCCGGGGCAAATCGGCTGCGCGTAAACCGGCAGCGCCGGCGGGCCGATGCGGACCGAAATGCCGACCGCAATCTGTGCCAGCGACGCGGCAGAGAGAGACATCACGACGACTGCCATAACAAGCCAACGAGCTACCGAGCGATTGAGTTTCATTCCAATTTCCCCTTGGGCAGCGAGGCCGGGTATCTTCCCAAACCGTCCCCTCCCGATCATCCCTGCAAAGATGGCGGCCGAAAGTGAACAAGGCCATTGTGACGCAAATTCTGGCCCGGGACTCATTACGTTCCTCCCATGTAAACACTGAACTTTCGGGTATGTTGCTGCTGCCGGCAATTATTTTTGAATGAGCAGCTTGGCTGGTGGCGGGGCGTTCACGCCCGTGCTCGAACTGAAATCGGGGGCGAAAATCGGCCGGCTAGTTGATCTTGCGGGCGCGGGCGATTCGTTCGTCAATCGGCTTGCGGCCGGCGAATCCTTCCTGCGTTCCATGCCAATGGGTGATCGATTTCTCGCCCAGCTTCCAGCAGAGCAGAATGATCTGCCCCTCGACCTCGCAGGGGAAATCGAGCAGGCCGATGTTCAGGTCCTTGACCTGCACGCCGATGGAGTCGATTTCGGCAAGCGCGTCTTTGGCGCGCTGCTCGGCCTTGGCGCGCTCGGCCTTTCGCCGCGCCAGCGGCACCACATCGAGAAAGGTACCGCCGTTCAGGAAAATGCGCTGTTGCAGCGCCTGCTGCTCGGCCTCGAATTCTTCCATGACTTTCTTGGAGGCGATGGCCGTGCGCAAAAGGGATTCGAGAACCGGCAGAAGAGACTGAGCCTCGTCGAGCGTAAAAGTGCGGTCGGACATACGGTTATTTTACTCCCGATTTTACTGCTGAGGTGCGATGACCAGAGGCAGGAGCGGGAGTCTGAGGTCTGACGCCGTAGGCCCTAATCCCTGGCCCCTAGCCCCTGGTTCATCGAGTGCGTCCGTGCGAGGGATCGGGCGATGTTGCCGTGTTCAGGTCGACGTAGAGTTTTCTGGCTGCGAGTTCCGGCGGATAGCAGTTGCCATCGCGGCTGTAGTTGGTGCAACGCCCGGCGACGTCCTTGCGCTGCGGCGACTGCGCGAACTGCCAGATCTCGGCGAAGGAGACACCGCTCTGCGCCGGGCTGGGCGGATGCGCGGAAAAACCACAGCCGGGCGCAGGCGGGCAAGCATCATTCGTGACCCAGTAAGTCATGTCGCGGCTGGCCCCGGCTTGTGTGACGCGGGCACTCTTGCCCGCGCTGCTAGGAGCCGAGTCGTTCCCGTGTTCGTGAATGTCTTCCGCGGTCACGACGTTCTGGTCATCTGCTGACGGAATGCCGGAGCAGTAAATTCCGGCGCGGAATCCCGCCGCAGCGACGCCGTCAACCCAGGCATAGATGTACGCTTTCTGCTCGGGCAGCATGCGCCCGCCCTGCTCTTGATCGAGGAAGATGATCGTCTTCCCTGGAAAGCGTTCGCGCTTCGCGGCTGCGGCTGCGATCTGTGCGTCCGACTGGCCGAGCTTTGTGGCGCTAGCGACAGATTTCAGTTCCGCGTAGAAGCGCCCGTTGAAAATCACAAGAAATCCAAATCCCGCGGACTCGACTGCAGCACGATGGCCGCGCCAGGTGTTTGATTTCGCTCCCGGAGGATTGTTCAGCCAGTAGCCAGCGTAAGAGAAAGTCTGGTACAGAGCCGCGAGATTGGCGTCGCCGGGATATTCGTTGCGGTCGAAGCCGAGATAGCTGGTCTGAGCGTATGTCGCTGCGCTGCCGAGAAACAGGAGAACCACAGCAACACCCTTTGTCATCCTGAGCGAAGCGAAGGATCTATGCATTTTCTGTTTGCATGTCGGCAGAGGTGTCACCGCAAACACTATCCACCGATGTGCACCATCGTCCTTGAAGCCGGCACGAAATCCGGTTCGCCGATGTGGAGGCGTTTGGCGGGCGTGAGCGAAGCGCGAGCCCGCCGCCGAAATCCTGAGCGCAGCGAAGGATCTCGTTCATCCGCCAATATGAACCATTGTGCGCGAAGCGGGTACAAAATCAGGTTCTCCAATATGATGCCGCTCTTCCTTCTTCATCACCACGCCGCGGATGAACTTGGCCAGTTCTTCGTCGCTTGCGCCGCGGCGCATCTCGGCGTAGAGATCGTGGTCCCAGACGGAAAAAAGGCATGTGCGGATCTTGCCGTCCGAAGTGATGCGGATGCGACTGCAATGCCCGCAGAAGGGATGCGACACGGGCGCGATAATTCCGATCTCGCCGACGCCGTCGTCGAAGCGATAGCGGCGCGCGGTCTCCGAGCGTGCATGCGGGATTTCGACCAGCGGCCGATACTCTGCCATGCGTGCCAGAATTTCTTCAAGCCGGACTACGGTCGCGGGCGACCACACGCGATCTTCTTCCAGCGGCATGAATTCGATGAAGCGCACTGTCACGCCTTCTTCGCGCGCAAACATGCCGAAGGGAATGACCTGATCTTCGTTAAAGCCGCGCATCAGGACGCAGTTGACTTTCAGCGGCCACAGGCCGGCGCGGCGCGCCGCGCGAATGCCCGCCAGCACGCGGTCGTATCCGCCGGGCACACGCGTGATGCGGGCGAAGCGGTCGGGATCGACGGCGTCCATGGAGACCGTAATGCGAGTCAGGCCGGCGTCTTTCAGCGGCTGGGCGAGCTCGGCCAGCAGGTGGCCATTGGTGGTGAGAGCGATGTCGAGCGGCTCGAAGTCTGGGGCCGGGTGCCCCATTTCTCGCGCGCTCTCTGCGCGAGAAGTGGGGATTTTCGACAACTCGCGCACGAACTCGACGACACCGTTGCGCAGCAACGGTTCGCCTCCGGTCAGGCGAACCTTGGTGATCCCCATGCCAACCAGCACGCGCGCCATGCGCAGGTAGTCGGCAAAAGCGAGGTCGCCGTAGAGCGCACCTTCATTCCCCGTCCGGCAATAGACACACTTGTAGTTGCAGCGGTCGGTAACGGAAATCCGCAGGTCAGAGATGCGGCGGCCGAATTTGTCGGTCAGCACCACTTCAGTATAGATGCGGGGACGCGAAGAAGGGCGCGGGCTAACGTTTGCCTGCCAGCGCTTTCGCAATCGCCGCCTCGGCCAACGGCGCCATGATCTTGTAGCCGGCCGCATTCGGATGCAGGCCGTCTTCTGAGAAATCGCGCTTCAACATGCCCTTGTCGTCGACCATGGCGCTGAA
>Ga0187770_10000036_pt1 | contig 58424 bp, 43 predicted proteins | sample 0116_SJ02_MP02_2_FD_133154 | JGI IMG/M metagenome (GOLD analysis project Ga0187770, IMG submission 133154) | Tropical peat soil microbial communities from peatlands in Department of Meta, Colombia - 0116_SJ02_MP02_20_MG | ecosystem: Environmental > Terrestrial > Soil > Wetlands > Peat | place...
GCGCGCGCGCGTCGGCATCGCGGAGGAATGATGTGATCTCGTCCTCTTTGCGCGCATCGAGCGCGCGCGCGACGATGCGCCCGCCGCGCGCTTCGATATCCGCGGCCAGGGGCGCGAGCTTGTCGCCGTTGCGGCGTCCGGCGAAAACGACAAAGCCCTCGGCGGCGAATTTCCTGGCGATCGCCGCGCCGATGAAATCGCCGGCGCCAATTATTGCAGCAGTGGCATTTCGCGCATCCAAGGCTGGCACCTCCGACCTCTTTTGACGGAAGTAATCGCGCGCGTCATCGACATCGAAAATTTCCCGGCCGCGATCAACGCCCCTGGAAAACCGCCGCTCTGCGTTCGACGAAGGACTTCATCCCTTCGGCTGCATCGGCGGTGTTCATCACGCGATCGCGGATCAGCGCAATCGCCGCGGTACCCGCGCTCATCTCGGACGTGGGGCGGGCAGATGAAACATCCCGCGCGGTCATGGCCGCTCATATCGAGAGCTACATCGCGAGCGTGAACGAGGCGCTCGGCGGCGGCCAGGACGAGCGCGCGATCGTGGCGGTAAGCGCGATGATAGGCGCGCTGGCCATCTCGCGAGTGATCACCGACCCCAAGCGCTCCGACGCCGTTCTGCGCGCGGTGCGCGATCACGTCATCGCATGGAAGCCGGGAGACTGAGGCCCGCCCGGCTACTCAGTCTCGGACTGCTGCTTGAGCCGCTCGATTTCCCCGCGCTGGTGCTCGATCTCCCGTTGCTGGGCTTCAAGCTGGGACTGCGTCTGGCGCTGGCTGGTTTCCTGATTTTGCATCGCGTTGCCCACCGCGAAGCCGCCAACAGCACCCAGCGCGCCGCCGATCGCCGCGCCGGCACCCGGCGAACCCACTGCAGCGCCGATTATCGCGCCAGTCGCCGCACCGACCCCTCCGCCCACCAGCGTTCCCTTCTCCCGCGTACTCAGCGGCTGTCCCGAGCATCCGAGCACTGCCACCGCGCAAAACGCGGCAAGAATACCCGCGAGAATCACCCTCGATGAATGACCCATGTCTAGCCTCCCTCCTAATCCGCTTATCCGGAGTGGTTCGCGCCACTACTGCTGGGAAGCGGGGGGATTGGTCAGCGGTAAACCGGCAATCGTCTTGCCGCTCTCATCGGCAAGCGCCAGTCCCGGAGTGCCATTCGATTTGAGATACAACTGGGCGCGCTCTTTACCGTTTTCATCGAACAGGGCGAGCGCGGGCTGTCCGGATGCAGGCAGGCCAAGTCCGGCGCGCCCCTTGCCCGACGCATCATAGAGGGTAAGGCTCGCCTCACCGTTGCGCGCCGCGGTCAGTCCGGCAAGCTGGGTTCCTTTTTCACTGAAGACGGCGATACCGCTTCGGCCCTCCGGCGTTTCGCCGACCACGACGCGCCGCCGGCCCATCTCGTCGTAAAATGCGACCGCCGATGTACCGTCAGCCATCGCGGTGAACTCTGCGCGGCTCTTTCCCGAAGCGTCATAGAGCGCCAGCGCCGCGGCGCTGCGCGGGGTTACTTCCAAAACCCCACGCTGAGTTCCGTCAGCCGCGACGAGTTCGAATTTTTCGGCCTTGATGACGTGGGTCTCACGCGGAGCCGCGGACGCATTCGCATCCGGCCAGAAGTGCCCGCTCAGCGCGCCGCCTACGACGCCGCCGATGAACAGCACGAACAGGTAATGCCAGCGCTTTGCATTTTCCATTGAGACAGGCCCTCCTCGAATGTTTAGTCCGCGTTCGTCAGGGAGCAACGCCGCACAGAGATGAACGAGATTTGCGGCGACGTAACCGCGACAATTCTCGCCGGGCTTCCGCGTCCTGATGGAGTCCTCCGAGCAGGGCGATGATAGCCCGGGATTTCCACCACGCCCTTTCCACCTAAACCCACCAATAGTGTAAATTCGCTTGTGCCTCAAGGAGTTAAGTGCTTTCTCCGGATGAAGCTGCGCTCCATCGGCTAAGCGGCAAGTTACACTGCTTTGGGCGAAGCAAATTGCGATCCAGACGCTCGCAGCAGACTTGTTAAATCCCCTTTGCCACCCTACCGTTCTTGACTGGGGAGGCACGACCGGCAAAAGCAGTTGACGGCGCGCAGGCGGAGCCAGAAGATTTATCGAAGACAGCGAAAACCCGGGAAATAGAGCGATGCATTCGGTTCGAGTACCAACGCCGATCGGCGGCAGTCGCGTGATGACCCTGCTGATCGCGCTTGTGATTGCGTTCACCTCTGCGACCTGGCGCGAGCAAGTTGGATATGCGGCCGAGACGGGAGGTTTTCCCGTGCTCAACGCACCGGATTGCCTGCCGGACATAACACTGGTGGATATGCATGGGCGCAAGGTCACGCTCTCCTCGTTGAAGGGCAAGCCGGTGCTGTTCGATTTCTTCTACACGACGTGCCCGGGACCCTGCCTGATGCTCACCGCGCAAATGAGAAGGGTGGCAAAGCAGCTCGGGCCGGCGCTCGGAACGAAGGCGCGGTTTGTCTCGATAACGGTTGATCCCGAGCACGATCACCCGGAGCAACTTCTGAAGTACGCGAATGCGCACGATGCAGAAATGAACGGATGGCTCTTTCTCACCGGAACGCCGAAGCTGGTCGACAAGGTGATGGCGCGGTTCCACGTGGTTCGCCAGCGCGAACCCGACGGAACGATTGACCACGTGCTCGAGTTCTTCCTGGTCGATGCGAAAGGGCGCGCGATGCTCCAGTACCTCGCCAGCAAAGCCGATCCTCGGCGTGTTGCGAGTGATGTCGAGCAGGCCGCCGAGGGCAAGGACGTCACCGCGAGCGCCGGCGCCGGCGCGGCGGCGGCTTCCAAGCCATGAGCGAATGAAACTCCCGCGCAAATTCGTCTTAGCGGTGATATTCGTGGCCTAAGTTGCTGCGCCGGCGATCTCCTTTCGATTGAGCGCCATGTAGTGGAGGCCCTTTGAGATTGGCCCGATGCCGCTTGCGATCAGCGACCAGGTATCGCCGCTGTCATCGCTTGCGAATACCTCGCCCGAGGTCGTACCGGCGAATGCCGAGAATGAGGCCCCGGACTCCTCCAGCGTCATCGCCTCGATCGCGGAACGCCACTCGTCGGGGGCGGGCAGGCCGCCGGCGAGAATCTGCCAGGTGCGGCCGCGGTCGCGGCTGATTCCGATTCGCGAACCGGCGAACCCGCTCCGCATCCAGGTGGACGGATTGGCCCGCGCGCCCGATGCGAGCAGCACGTCCGGATTGCTCGGCAGATAGGTGAGCTGGTCGGGGTAGCCGCCGATGGGCGATTTCGCATCGGTGTAACGCTTCCAACTGATCCCGCGATCGTCGCTGACGCACAGGCCCGAGCCACCCATCATGTAGAGCCGCGATGGATTCTTCGGATGGATCACGAGCCGGTGCACGTCGAAGTCGAAGCCCTCCTCGAAGCCCGTAATCTCCTGCCAGGTTTCGCCCGCGTCGGTGCTTCTCAGGAGATCTCCCTGCTCGACGCTTGCATAGATGGTCGAGGGATCGTCGGGTGCGACCGTGATCACTTTGACGTGCGCCTGGTGGGGCGGCGCCGGGAAGGTCCAGCGCGCGACGCCCGCGCCGGCCCGAAGCGAGGGACACTCGCGCCAGCGCGCGCCGAGGTCGTCGCTGACATAGAGGCGCGCCGGCTCGGTCCCCGCGAGCAGCCTCAGCTTCCCGCTCAGGATCGTGGCGCCGAGGCTGTAGACGTCGTTGTGCGCGATCCCGTTGTCGCGATGCGCCCAGCTTTTCCCGCCGTCGCGGCTCATCATGATGCCGCCGTGGTAAATCGCCGCGAGCATCAGGTCGGGCTGCGGGATGATCATCGAGCTGACATGCGAGCCTTGAAGCGCTCGCGCCGCCACCCTCCAACTGCGAGCCCTTTGCGTGCGTTCGAGCGTCACGATGCCGTCGGCGGTGCCGACCAGAAGCTCGCGTGACGGAGAATCGGAGGAGTAAACCGAGGTGCCGCTATGAGTCAGAGCGATTGCCATAATGCTTCTCCCTGGCGAGGACCGGTTCGCGAACCAATCGTACGCGGGCCTGAAACGCCAAGGCGCGCTCGCGCCTTCTCTACTTAGAGACCCGTGCGGAACACTGCGATTCTGAGCCATCCGAGTGCGCCCGGGAAGACAAAATCCTGGTCGGTCCAGTCCGCTGAGCCCGCCGCGCGGCGCGCGGATGCTTCCGATCGCATCATCACAATGGTGCGAAGCGCGCCATCAATCGGCCCGACGCGATTTGGATATGCGCTGAAATCGGCCGATTCTCGACGGCACGGCTGATGCGTCTCCGAACAGAAGTACCGTTTTAACGAGTCGATCCGAAAATCCGCCGCCCGGTCACAGATCGGGTTGGCGGCCGCGCGGAAATAGATGAAACGCTCCGCCTAGTGAGCTATTCGGAAACTCGAAAGCGGTATTAGATAGGTAAGCGCTCATGTATGTCGAGCGTATCGTGTATTTTCGGCGGCACCCCGCGCAGGAAGCTGAGTCTACAACGTTCGTGATCGCCTCGCTCGCCAGCCTGGTCCTGATGGTCGCAATCTCCTGGCTGGCGGGATTGTAGCCGAGGCCCTCCAAACGCCTTGACCGCTGCGCCCCGTGGCCGGTGCTCGCGCGCCGGCGAGCAGGGGTGAGTCGTCCCGTTCTCGACCGAGCACGGCCGGACCTGCGCTGCCGCTCACGGCTGCGGGACGCCGGCGGCCCGATTCCCGCGCACGTCGGTAAGGCCGATGTAATTGTGGAGCAGGTACACAAGGGTCGGTTGAAAGACCCGGGTCAACAGTGCGATCGAGATAGAACCACCGATCACGACGATCGCCAGCGGCCGCTGCGTCTGTGCGCCGATCCGCGTTGAGAGCGCCGCCGGCAACAGCCCGAGCCCATCTACCAAAGCCGTCATCATCAGCGCCCGGAAACGGCGATCGGCGCCCATGACGATCGACTCGACGACGGAGTGGCCCGCGTTCCAAAGCTGGTGGATATAGAAGTTGAGAAGGATGCCGTCCATGATCGCAATCGCGAAGATGGAGATGAATCCCACCGCCGCGGATACGCTGAATGGCGTCCCAGTCACTACCAGCGCCAGCACACCTCCAAAACAGGCCAGCGGCACTTGCGCCATCAGGATCAGGGTATTAACCATCGAGCGCGTTGCCGCATACAAGACGGCCGTGATCAGAAGCAGGGCGAGCGGTATTACGATTGCAAATCGGCGATTCGCTTCTTGAAGCTCGCTGTACTCGCCGGCCCAGTTCAGCGAGACGCCCTCGGGTAGCTTGACCTGCGTCGCGACTGCCCCCTTTGCCTCGTCGACGGCCGTTTGCATGTCGCGTCCGCGGACGCTGAACCTTACGGGAACATAGCGGCGAAGACCTTCCCGATAAATGAAGGATGCGCCCTCGGCGGTGGTAATGTCGGCGACCTGGCCGAGCGGGACATACCCGCCGCCGGGCAGGGAAATCTGGATTTGACGGATCGCGTTAAAGCTCTGCCTGTATCTGGGCTGCCAGCGAACGACGAGGTCGAATCGCCGGTCCCCCTCGAGCACCTGCGTGACCGCCTGACCGCCGATGGCGGCCTGCACCGCCGCACCGACATCCCCCACGTTGAGTCCATATCGTGAGCAGGTCTGCCGGTCCGGCTTGATGAGCAGGTTGGGCTGGCCCATCGCCCGATAGACCGCTACGTCGGCGATCCCGGCTACGCCGCCGATCACTTCGCGAACCTCGTTGGCGACCCGCTCATCGACGACGAGGTCAGGACCGTAGACCTTGATCGCATTGACGCCTTTGACGCCCGAGAGCGCTTCCTCGATGTTGTCCTCGATATATTGCGAATAGCCAAAACTCGCCTCCGGAAACTCGCGCGTGAGACGATCGTCGATCTGCTCGGTCAGTTTGTCCTTGGTCAAGCCTGGACGCCACTGGGACGCCGGCTTCAGATCCACATTGAATTCGACGTTGAAAAAGCCGGTCGCGTCCGTACCATCATCGGGACGGCCCGTCTGTGATATGACGTCCGTCACTTCCGGGAACGACCTGAATATCTCGCGGACGCGCCGCGCCACCTCGTTTGCGTGAGAGAGTGAGATACTGAGCGGAAGCGTCGCCCTCGCCCAGATGTTCCCCTCTTCCAACTTCGGCAGGAACTCGCCGCCTAGACGCGGGAATTGAGCCAGTCCGCCGGCCATGATGAGGATGATTATGGCGAGCGTCAGGTAGGGCCATCGCAAAATCCTGACGAACAGATTGTGATAAAAGCGATGAAACCCCTCCCACACCACGTTGTGCGTCTCTTTCATCCCCTTGCGAAGCAGATAGGAACTGAGAACCGGCGTGAGCGTGACCGCCAACAGAATCGCGGTCGTGAGCGCGAATGCGTAGGTGTGCGACATGGGAGAGAATATGACGCCCTCGACTCCCCGCATCGTGAAGAGAGGCAGAAAAGCGATTACGAAGATCAGCGTCGAATAGAACATCGGACCGCCGACCTCCAGGGACGCACGGCGGATACATTCGAGGTCATTTTCTCCGGATCGGCTGTCTGTCGTGAGATGGCGATAGATGTTCTCGACTACGATGACGGTGGAATCAATGATGATGCCGAAATCGAGAGCGCCCAGCGAGAGCAGGTTCGCGGGCACTCCGGTCAGATACAGCAGAACGAATGCTCCGCACATAGCCAGTGGGATATTCAGAGCGGCGATTACTGCGGTTCGCGGGTTGCCGAGAAAAAAGATCAGGACGAGAAACACCAGGAGCATGCCCAATCCGAGATTTTCGAACACGGTCTCCAGCGTCAGGCGTACCAGCTTCGTGCGGTCGTAATAGGGCACCAGCCTGTAACCGCTGGGCATCATCCCCGAGGTGTTGAGTTCTGCAACCTTTGCCTCAACCCCTTTGAGGGTTTTAAGGGTATCGCCGTATTTCCGCATCAGGACGATGCCCTCGACGACTTCGTCTCTGTCGTTGCGGCCTACGATCCCAAGCCGCGGCGCGTAGCCGACCGAGACATCCGCAACGTCGCGCACGCGAGCCGGGATGGCGATGCTGTGATTGAGCGTCGCGTTGCCGCTTGTGAGGACGATGTTCCGAATGTCGTCCAGCGAGCCGATAAGGCCCAGGCCGCGAACATCGAATGACTGCTGGCCCGCGTCAACGTAATTCCCCCCGACGCTGATGTTGGCGTTCGCGATTGCGCCGGTCAGAGTGGCAAGCGACAACTGATAGTGATTCAGCTTCGCCGCATCTACATCCACGTGGTACTGCTTGGTGAGGCCGCCAAAACCCGATACATCCTCGATTCCTGACACGGTCTTGAGCTGCTTTTCGAGCACCCAGTCTTCAACCGTCTTTTCCTCGAGCAGATTATGGTCCGGGCTTTGTACTATGTACCGATATATTTCCCCGATCGGATTGTCCGGCGATATCGAAGGCGTGAGGTTCTGCGGCAGACTGACCAACCCCAGCCGGTTGATGGTTTCGGTACGGTCCCAGTAATAGTCACTGTCCCAGCCGAAATAAAGCTTGATGTCCGAAAGTCCGAAGAGAGATATCGTGCGTATTGCTTCCAGGTTGCGCAGGCCAGCCAACCCGACTTCGAGAGGTATGGTGGCGATTTTCTCGACTTCCTCGGCGCTCAGCCCGAGCGGCTGCGTGATGATCTCGACCCGGGGCTGTACGGGATCGGGGTAGGCCTCGATATCCATCTCGCGAAAGGAATAAAGGCCCGCGATCGCGAGCACGATGGGGATGACAACGATCATCGCGCGCTGACGGAGCGCAAGGTCCATCAAGACTTTGATCATGTTGTTCCCTCAGGAGGTCTCGCCGTGCGCGAGGTGCCAGAGGGTGTTCATCCGCAGCGCTTCCGTAAGCAGGAATCTTTCGCCCGGCTTGATGCCGCTTACGATGCGGGCATAACCGTGCTCATTCCAGTCGGCGATTTCCACCGGTCGACGCTCGACGCTGCTCGCGCCAGTGACGATGAATGCGTAATACGCGTTGTCATCGAATACCAGCGCTGATTGGGGAATCACCAGCGCCAGGCCCGGCTTGGTCGCGATCCGCACCCGCGCAAGCATCTGCGGCTTGAGCCGCGATCCGGGATTGCTTATCGCACACCGCAATTGCAAGGTGTGAGTGTTTGGATCGAAGCTGGGGCTGATTCTTTGAACCGCGCCCTTGAAGACTTCTCCCGGATAGGCTGTGGTAATTGCCTCGAGGCTTTGACCTACGCCCACCCGCGCAAGATCGTCTTCATAGATGTCCGCAGTGATCCAAACGCTTTCCAGCGTAGCCAGTGAGAAGAGCTGGTCGCCGGGATTGACCTGCTGGCCGCGCACCGCGTTCTTACTCACTATGATTCCGCTGATTGGCGCGCGCATCCACACCGACGCGCTGGGTTGCCGAATCCTGGCAATATCCGCTGGGGAAAAGCCCAGGAGCTCGAGCTTCCGCACCGCGGCGGCCTTGAGGTGTGCTGCCATGCTGAGGCTTCCAGCTACTATGTCAGAGGATTCGGGCTTTGCGCCGCCGCTTTGACTGGCGCCGGAAGCCGCCTCCAGGTACTCGGCTTCGGCGGTCATGAAGTCAGGGCTGTATAGCGACATCACCGGCTCGCCGCGCCGAACCATATCCCACTGAGACTTGCGCAGTTCTTCAATCCGCCCCGTGACCCGCGAGATGATAGTCGATACCAGCCGATCGTCGAACGTTACCTGCCCCATCGCTTCCAGCACGCCCGGCAGCGGCACCTCCCTGGCCGTTCCCATGAACTTCTCTTGCGCCTGCGAAGGGCTGATTACCATCGTCTCCCTGCCATCTGGCTGATGAACCAATCTGGGCAACTCAGGAGAAGGGGCCTCGCTGACCGCCGGAGGCGGCCCCGGACTGTCGCACGCGCTAATTACACTCAGCGCGAGCGCCGCCGTGACCCAACTTGACAGCGCAACGAAATACATTGCGATTATCGCTGCGGTCGATGATTTAGTACTGCGTTTCATCGTAGTACTCAGTCTCGATGCTGGCCCGGACGCCATGCGCGGCCGCCTGATAGGTTAAACGGGCAATCCCGCCAGTGCGATCGGCTTCATCCACCCCTGGGAGCGCTCTCGCCGGAAACCTTCGTCGAACGAGTGAGCCTGCTGAACGCGTGGCGCCTGCCCGAGGCAGGGCGTCATGCAGTTCAGCGCCTAAGGTTCCGCTTGAACCGATTCAGGCGGAGGGGGGAGAACGGCCGCTCGGTCTGCGAATCGCGCCTCGCGCGCGGAAACCCGCGCTCGTCGCCTGAACGCGGCCGTGGCTGTAAAGGTCAACTGCCAGCGCCGGCGATCGCAACGGCACGAGTACCAGCCTGGTGGAAGGAAGCACTGAAAGGATCTGGAACGAAATATCAGGTGGCGATTGCAGGCCCGCATCCAGCGGCACCGGCTCCGAGCCGAGCGGGACAAGGATCGGCGCGCGCTCTGTTTTTGTGCCGGCCAACGGAAGCGCAATCACGCCCAGCGTGAGCACGAGAGAGCAGAGTTGAGAGCAATATGCGCGCGCGGTATAAGCAGACATGCGGAAAGCCAGTATCTTTCTTGCTGCTGTGGCTCTCAGCTTCATGTCCTGCAGCCAGGAACCCTACGGCACAGTCACTCATCGAGACCGCTACGGGCATCCTGATCAGTGGGTATACCGCATCGACAAGGACACTTACAAGATTTCGATCGACACCAACGGCGACGGCCGTCCGGACGTCGTGAAAACGTACAGGGACAACGCGCTCGTGCGGGTCGAGAGCGATCGGAACTTCGACGGCAAGGTCGATCTTGTGCAGGAATATTAGCGCGGGGTTCTGGTGCGCGAGATCCACGATGATGATTTCGACGGCAAGCCGGAGGCCATCAAGACTTTTCGGCCCAATGGTACGATGGCGATCGTCGAGCGCGATCCCCAGGAGCGCGGCTACGTCGACGTCGTGGAGTATTACGACGATTCCGGCAAGCTTATCCGCCGCGAAGTGCGAACGAAGTAACTTCGGGCCGGCCTGCACCCGCTAATAGCGTTTCCCCGATCTCGGATGCTCGCAGCGAGCGAGTATCCCGTGCTCAGGATCGCGAGCCGGAGGCGGTACGGGGATCGGGCCGCGGCGAATCATTTTGCTGCCGCGGTCCGAGGATTTTATTGAGTTCGTCGGACTCAACCGTTTCCTCGCGAAGCAACGCCTCGACGAGACGGTCTAAGGGCGTTCGCGCCGCGACCAGCCGTTGCCGCACCTCCTCGTGGGCTTCCTCCAGAAGGCGGCGAACCTCGCGATCGATTTCGGCTGCGGTTGCGTCGCTATAATCAGGCCTTTGCGAGAGTTCGTATCCCAGGAACGGTTGCTGCTCGTCGGCTCGGAAAGCAATCGGGCCGAGTTTCGCCATCCCCCAGCGAGTGACCATTCGGCGCGCCAGGCGGGTCGCCTCGACCAAATCATTTTCAGCGCCAGTGGTGATCTCCCCGATCGCAATTTCCTCTGCGGTGCGCCCGCCCAGCATCACGGCGAGGCGCGCCTTCAGATACGCCTGATTGAAGTTGTGGCGTTCTTCGCCCGGAACCTGTTCGGTGATTCCCAATGCCTGACCGTGCGGAACGATCGTCACTTTTTGCACCGGGTCTGCAGCGGGAGTGAACCAGGCCACTATTGCGTGGCCGGCTTCGTGATAGGCGATCACGCGCCGCTCCTTCGGATCGATAAGTTGCGGATGCGCCGCGCCGAGCCGCACCTTGTCGTGCGCCTCCTCGAAGTCGGCCATTGAGACCGCGCTCGCGTTGCGACGCGCCGCGACCAAGGCCGCCTCGTTACATAGATTGGCGAGGTCGGCGCCATTAAGTCCGATAGTCGTCTTCGCCAGCAATGACAGATCAACATCGTCCGAAAGCCGCAGCCGGTGCGCATGGATCCGCAAAATCCCCTCGCGGCCCTTGCGGTCGGGTAGCTCGATCACCACCTGCCGGTCAAAACGCCCGGGACGCAAAAGCGCCGGGTCGAGCACATCGGGCCGGTTGGTCGCCGCGAGTATGATAACGTCGAAGTGCGGATCGAAACCGTCGAGTTCACCCAATAGCTGATTAAGAGTCTGCTCTCGCTCATCGCTTCCGCTTCCGACCCCTGCACCGCGGCGCCGTCCGACCGCATCGAGCTCGTCGATGAACACGATAGCGGGCGCTGCTTCCTTGGCCTGACGAAAAAGATCGCGGACGCGGCTTGCTCCGACGCCGACGAACATCTCGACAAATTCAGATGCGTTGATGCTGAAGAACGGGACGCCGGCCTCGCCTGCGACAGCCCGCGCGAGCAGGGTCTTGCCGGTTCCCGGAGGCCCGAAGAGCAATACCCCTCTGGGAATGCGCGCGCCCAGGTCGCGATACTTCTTGGGATTCCTGAGAAAATCCACTTCCTCCTGCAACTCTGCCTTCGCCTCGTCTGCTCCCGCTACATCACTGAACGTCACCATCCGCTGATCGCTCGAGTAGCGCCGCGCTTTGCTGCGGCCGAAGCCGAACATCCCCGGTTGACTCCGGCGCGAATCAGTAGTCATCCACCAGATAACCGCGATGAGTAGCAACATCGGGAACCAGTTGATGATCACTTCAAGGAGCCCGTGCCTGGGTGGCGCCGTCACATCCACGGTGATGTGGTGGGACTCAAGGAGAGCCATCAGATTGGGGTCTCCGACGGTCGCCGGGAATGTCGTGCGGAACTCATGATAGGAAGCGGCAGCCGGCTGGTTCGCCGCTTCTGAGCCGGCCTGTCCTGAGGGAGATGCGTCAGGAGCTGATTTTTCCGGATCGATTGGCGGCGCGCCCGGTTTCGGCTCCGCCTTCGGCTCGGGCTTGGGCCAGAAGAGAGGATTTACAAAAGTTCCGGTGATCGTGTCGCCAGCGATGCTGACTTTTGAAACGTTGCCGGCTCGCACCTGCTCCAGGAAAGTCGAGTACGGAATGTCTGCGATCTCCGAGGGCGGTGCAGGCCACAGGCTGAAGAGACTCCAGAGTATCAGGGCGCCGGCGACAAACCACCAAAGCCACAAGCGCCGGGCAAGCTTCGTCCCCGGTCGTGGCGATTTTTCCCGCGGGTCGGGATCCCGTGTCGTCATTTACCGCTCTTGAGCTCCCTTTTGGGATCGCCAGTTTTGCAAATGGTCATTCGGATCTATAATGCGCGCGCTTAAGCGCGCCGTAAGAGAACCACAACCGATCGCGCTTTCACCAGATAATCGAGAGAGGCAAGCGGTTCCTCGCCCCCGGCTTCCGCCACGTCGAGCGGGCTTGGCCTGCTCGTATCGGCAACCCGGGTCCACTCCGTCGCCTCGCCTTCCTGAATTCGAAAATTCAAGTCCTCCCAATAGGCATTGATCATAACATAGATATCGCGGTCTTTTTGCGAGCCGCCGTGCAGGCAGAATGCAAGGCTGTGCGAAAAGTAACCCAGGTCCACCTGCCGATCGATGCCGTACCAGCTTACATCCTCGCGCCAAAAGCGGCTGCGCGCAATCGACGGATGCGCCTTGCGAAAGGCGATCATCCCCTTGAAGAAGCGGAACACTTCCCGGTTCTTCTGCAGCAGATCCCAGTCCAGCCAGCTCGTCTCATTGTCCTGGTTCCACGGATTATTGTTTCCGCCCTGCGTATTCATGAACTCATCGCCCGCGCGGAACATCGGTATTCCATTGGAGAGCATCAGGATTGTAAAGAAATTCTTGACCTGGCGCTTGCGCAGCTCCATGACTTCTGCCGGCGCCCCCGCATCGCCTTCCCATCCACAGTTCCAGCTCAGATTATCGTCAGTTCCGTCCTGGTTGTTTTCGCCATTGGCCAGGTTGTGCTTCGTATTGTAAGAAACCAGGTCGTAGAGGCAAAAGCCGTCGTGGGAGTCCACATAATTAATCGACTGGTAAGGGTGATAAGCACTGTCGAGATCATCCGGGAACATGTCATTGCTCCCGTAGATCCTGCTCATCAGATCGCCGACCTGTCCCGGGTCGCCCTTGACAAAGGCGCGAACGTCATCGCGAAACCTGCCGTTCCACTGGCTCCATGATCTCCCGGGAAACTTGCGGCCCAGTTCATAGATGGCCGGATCCCACGCCTCCGCGATGTGGCGGACCGTCGGGCGATCCTCCGCGCCGGTTATCTCCGAAATAACCGGGGGATCCTCGAGGTTTATGGAGCCGTCGCTATTGCGGCTGAAGATCGACGCCAGGTCGAATCTGAAACCGTCAACGTGCATCTCGTCGACCCAGAAACGGAGGCTGTCGAGTATCAATTTCCGGACCGCGGGATGAGCCGATCGCAGCACGTTCCCGGCTCCGGTATCGTTGCGATAGTGCGTCATGCTCTCGTCGAGGAGATAGTAGCTGCTATTGCAGATGCCTCGGTAACTATAAGTCGGCCCGTCCGGGCCCGCTTCCGTCGTGTGATTGTAAACCACGTCGAGAATCACTTCGATCCCAGCCTGATGGAGGGCTTTCACCATCGACTTGAACTCGACCACGGCCTGCCGGGCGTCCGGGTGCGCGCCATAACCCTGATGCGGTGAAAAAAAGTTGAGTGGCATGTAGCCCCAGTAATTACCCTCGTCCGGATCGTACTGGAACACGGGCATCAACTCGACCGCGGTAACGCCGAGTTCCTTCAAATATGGCACTTTCTCAATCAGGCCGGAATATGTTCCGCGCTGGTCCGCGGTCACGCCGGAATTGTTCCGCTTGGTGAAGCCTCTTACATGCAACTCGTAGATTATCGTGTCAGAGGTGTGATGAGGCCGGGACTCGAGGCCCCAATCGAACCGTGGGATGTCGCCGGGAAGAGCAGCGAGCGGCGCTCTGCCGGCGTTGGACCCCCGGTCGATTGACGCGGTTCGGCGAAACAGCGGCGGGAAGAAAATCGACGCGGCGTACGGGTCGAGCAGTACCTTGCCGGGATCGAAGAAATGAACCTCGCCTTCGGGGTCTTCCGGCCCCTCGACTGAGTATGCGTAGTAACGAGCATCCGCGGCTTGCTCAGCGGAGAGGCGGCAGTGCCAGATGCGTCCCGATTTGTGAACCAGATAATCCAGTCGCAGGCGCAGGGAGGGATTCACCAGGTCCGCCGCGGTATAGAGCAGGAGCGTCACGCCGGTGGCATGTCTGGAGTAAAGCGCGAAATTGTAACTCTTCTCATCCGCAAGCCACGTGGCGCCCAGCGGTTGCGGCGCACCTTCGATTTCGGTCCAGTGGGTCATTGCTCCCTGTCGAGGAATCTGGCAATCGCGATTAGCGCCCGATTTCCGCTCGCTCTACGAGGTCAAGATTCTGTCCGGAAAAATAAAGGCCGGGTCTGCTACATCAACGCCAACGGCCATCCGCCGCTGACGATTGACAAGAAGAAGCTCGACTGAGACACCCCCACGGTTTGATCTTGATTTTGCGTTCTTGTAAGCACGCCAGCTGCTTGCGCAGGAACAGAATCGCGGCCGCAAGCGAAGTTCTCGAGCGCAAGCCCAGATACAGAAAGTAGACCAGATCGCCCAGGATCCACAGCCAACTCAACCCTGCCTTCATGATGCAAAAACACCTTCTGCCGTCGACGCTGTCTGCTCAAGATCTCTAAGAACTTTGCGGAGTTCAATGCATGGCGAAATGCTTTTGCGGAGGACAGTAGCGCCGCGCTTGGACACAACTTCGCTGCTGGTGTAATTGTCAGCCAGTCAGCGCCCGTCTCCGGCTTGGGAGGGGGAAATGAACAGCTCGCAACCAGCGACGCGTGTTCTCGGTGCTTCAGTATCACAGGAGTTTCTGATTTTCAGTAACGACAGCTCTCCCCAACGCAACGAAACACGCGGTTTATCTGGACCTGAATTTGAGTGTGCCCCTCTATAGCCAGTCCGGGCTATAGCGCAAGCGATCGGGTCCTTCCTCGCGGTCTTGACGGTCTGGTTTGAAGAGTCATTTACCTGTTCCCTTCAGCTTCACTGACTGTGGGGTGCCGCCGGCGTTAGTAGGAACTGCGAGGGTGCCGTTCTGAGCGCCTGTGGCAGTGGGCTTGAAAGTGACAGCCACGGCGCATGACTTGCCGCCGCCGAGCGCTTGACCGCTGCAATTGTCGCTGGACAGGGTGTACTCGGAGCTGCTCGGCGCTGCTCGGCGCAAGAGTTCCGATCATGGCCAACGCCTGTGTCTTATTGAGGATCGTCAGTGTCTTTGGCGCGCTGCTTTGACCGACCGTGACGCTGCGAAATGAGAGTGATGCCGGGCTGAAGGACAGTTTGCCAGCCATCCCCATTCCGCCCAAGGTGATGGTCTGCGGACTGTTTCCCGCATTGTCGGTAATCGTGACTTGTCCCGTCAGATCGCCGGTCGCATTGGGATCGAAGGCGACTTGGAAAGTACAACTCTGGCCGGGATTGAGCAGGGCATTGCCGCATCCGTTTGGATCGTTCACGAAAAATCCGGCGCTGATCGCCATGCTCTCGATCAGTATCGGCTGGCCGCTCTGGCCCTTGGCAGCCTTCGGACCGGAGATGGTGATTGTTTTGGCCTTGCTTTGCGCGCCGTTTTCTCCAAACACGATTTCCGGGGAGAACTTCAGTTGCGTAGGTTTGACTGATAGCGTTTGCGATACCGGCGCTGCGATCGTGTTGTTCCAAGTCGGTGTGTCAATTGGAGCGTTCTGATCGAATACGACGACGCCCTGATTTGAAATTGTTGTGCCGTTGGCAAGCCCCGTCTGCGGCAAAACGGTGAAGCTTACCTGGCCGTCGCCGGCAGGCGGATTGGTGTCGGGCGGCAGGAAGCCAACGGTCGGATCCGCCGGGGGTAGGCCGGTTGAGGCGTCGATCGACTGGAATGTCCATTTGAGTAGCCCGGAGGCTGGATCGAGGCTTCCCTGAATATCTACCTTCAGGTCAGCGACGCTGCCCTGCGCGCCCAAGTCAACGGTGGTGGCGTAATTCGTACTGTGAACCGGCGGAGTGATTGAGACGTTGCCAAAGCCAAATGAGCCAAGCGACAAAGTGTTCAAATTGACCTTGGTGGGATCGAGCTGATCGGATACTACAACAGCTTGCGCAGGAAGCGTGGCGGTGGGTTCATTCTCGAATGACACGACGTACGAAAAGGGAGCCCCGCCCGGCAAATAGCCATTTGCGCCGGCACCCGCGGGTCCGGTTTTATCGTTGGGATCGATCGAGCTCTTGGACTGCGGAGCAGGATTCGGTTTTGACTGGCTGCAATCAACGAACAGGCATTTGCAAGGCCCGCTTGCATCGCTGCTGAGGAACAGCCCGATATCGATTCCAAGCCCGGCTGCGATCACCGCCGGTGCGACGCCGGCGGCGGCCGCGCCCATCGCTTCAAGAGTGATTCCAGTGGCGTCGGCCAATGCGGTCCCGGCGGCGCCGGTGAGCATTGCACTGGGCGACGCCGCGCCGCTCGCGGCCGCGCCTACCTCCGCAGCGGCCCATCCGGTTCCGAGAGCCCAGCCAAAAAGTGCCTGCGGAGAGCGGGCCGGCGGGTTCAACGAGTTATCCGCAATAATCCCCATCATCGGGCTTATGTTCGAGGCGATCTTTTGCGTAATCTGTGCGGGGTCGATCGTGCCGCCGGGACCGAGGATTCCGGCCTTCTGCAGACCCTGCTTCAGCAGGTTGCCATTGAAGTTGGCGAATGCCCCCAGGCAGTCCTGAAAAGTCGGGCCGTCGGCGCCCGCATACGGCGTGGCAATTCCACCGGCGCATCGTGGGCTAGAGCCGGTGAGCATCTCGGAAGGTGCACTTGTACCAGCAGCCAAGCCGCTCAATGTGGACTGCGCGATGGCCAGCGACTGGAACCATCCCGAGTTCACTGAGGCTTCGAGGTCAAATGTCCCGAGCGCCGTGGCAGTCAGTTGAAACGGCATGGACACGGTCGCGCCGGCGGCCACCGAGGGAATGAGTATCGGCAGGAAAGTCAGGGCTTGGCCGCTAATGGTTGCCTGCTGGGTGTTGGAGATCACAGATTCAAGTTGAGCGGCGGTAACGCCGCCTGAAAGGTCGAGTGGCGGCTGGATGGGGAATCCCGGTTGCACAGTCACGCTTGAAGAAACAATGAACGTCACCAGCACGCCGTAGGCGTCATCGTTGCCCGAGTTGGTGACGTTGACGAAGAAGTTGGAGGGAGAGTTGTTGCGCACGACGGAGCGTCCAACCAAATTCACGGACACGTTCGCGCCGCCGCCCTCGGCAACTGTAAATCCGCCTGGGAGATCGAACGTGCCGCCTCCCGGATTGGCGACCTTGACGTCATATGTGCCGGGCGTGGCGCCGCTGAGTTCGAAGATCGCCGCGACTTCGGATCCATCGGCGGAAACCGACAGTTGCTCCGCTGCGATCGAGATGGCGCCGCTGACCAAAGCTGCCGTGGCGCCGCTCTGAAATCCAGTGCCACTGATGATCGCAGTCACCGAGCCGGCGTTGCCGCCGGATGACGGCGTTATCGACGCCAGCGAGCCATTGCCGATCGCCGTGACGAAAGCGTCGGTTTCGCCCGCGTACTGGCTCTGGAACGCATTGGCGGTGACTGGGAAATCCACGGAACCGGTCAGGCCGGTCGCATAAATGTTTCCCTGCCCATCCACCGCCACGCCAACAGCGTTGGTGTTAGTCGAACCGCCCAGGTAGGTCGAGAACATTAGCGTCGACAGATCCGGCGAGAGCTCGCTCACATAGCCGGCGCCGACGGCCGGCGCCCCCGGTATCGGGGCATTGGGGGTGGTCGGAAAATCGGTGGAACTGGTATACCCGGAGACGAACAAGTCGCCGTGTGCATCAATTGCCTCGCCAAATGGCAGCTCGTAGGCGCTGCCGCCGAGGAAGGTCGAAGACGCTAATTTGGAACCATCTGCGCTCAGTTTGGTTACGAACGAATCGGACCCACTTCCGGTATACTTTGTCTGGAAGGACTCGGCAGTCGTGGGAAAATCGGCGGACGTAGTGTAGCCGGTGACGATCGCTTCATTGGCTGCATCCAGCACTATCGCCTGCCCGCCGTCATGGCCAGAGCCGCCCAGGAAAGTCGAATAGACCAGTTGCGCGCCGGCGGAATTAAATTTGCTGATGAAGGCTTTGCTGCTGCCGGCGCCGAAACCGGGCTGCGCTGCGTTGAGCGTGGGCAGATCGGCTGAACCGGTGAATCCGGTCACATACGCATCGCCCGTGCTGTCGACGGCGATTCCGAAAATCCAGTCAAAAGCGGATCCGCCGAAATAAGTTGAATAGATTAGCGTCGAACCGTCGGCGCTCAGTTTGCTGACAAATCCGTCGGTGCTAGCCGGCGGGGAGTAACCGTCGGGCATGCCGCCGTACCCGCCGCCGCCTTTGAATACGGTTTGAAAAGCTCCGCTCGTCACCGGAAAATTGCTCGAACCGGTGAGCCCGGCGACATATACGTTGCCCGAGGAGTCGAGGGCCAAGCCGAAGGCCCGGTCGTCGCCGCTGCCGCCGAGAAAAGTGGAAAACACAAGCTCTGAACCGTCGGCGCTCAGCTTGCTGATGAAGCCGTTGCTCACACCGCCGAGACTGGACTGCTCGGCTTTCGTGGTCACGGGGTAGTCGCTGGAAGCCGGTTCGCCCGCGATTACCGCCTGGCCCGAGGCGTCAATCGCGATCGCATGGGCGTAATCGAATGTTGAGCCGCCGATGAAGGTGGAATAGATCATGGCTCCGGCAGCGCTGAACTCAGTGACGAAAGCATTGTAAACGTAGAAGCCGATGTTTTTGCGCCGGGGCTGATAGGCGTTGGCGCTGACTGGAAAGTCTTCGGATGCCGTAAATCCGGTTACATAGGCGTTACTGTTTGGGCCGACCGCAATTGCATAACCGAGATCGGTATGCACGCCGCCCAAATATGTCGAGTAGAGCAGTACGGGATCGATCACCAACGGCCGCGCGCAATCGTATTTGGCGATATTAAAGGAGAAGCTGCGATGATCCGCAATGCGGAAGCTCACCGGGACGGCGACGCGCCGGTTGTTTTCATTCTGGTAGGCGAGAGGCTTTTTCTGCCGCAGGTCGCCGAACGCGGTATGAATCACCAGCGAGCCGTCGCGGTCGATAGACAGGCCGCGGGCGCCTTCGAGCGCAAGCCGGATTTCGCACGGATCGGCGCCGGGCTTGACTACGAACTCCTGCTCTAAATCGCGCCCGATTCCATACAGTCGCAGATCGACACCTTTCCATGCATCGCGGTAAGTGACTAACCGGTAGCTGTGCGCGCCGGTATGCCAGCGGGAGCGATCGCTGCCCGTCAGGTAGTTGAAGGTACCCGTCTGCCGCTGATCCGGCTCTAGTTTCAGATTCGGATTCGCCCCCGCAAGCCGCTCTGAAAACATCGTCCGCTCGAACGCTCCCGGCTTCGGTCGCTCCATGGCAGGGATCCCGTGCACTGCGGCTTTTTGCGCAACGACCGCTGCACCGTCCTTGGGCCGCACCAGATCGAATGCCATCCTGTCGCAGGTAAGCCAGAGCGTTTTGCCGCCATTACGCGCATAGAGCTTGATCTCCGGCGGTGCCTGACCCCGATTCTCAATGAAGCTGACGCCCTGATTCTCCAGCGATTTCAGGTAGTCAAATTTCTGGAAGGTGTGCGGAGAGGGAGCGACATTAATAATTCCCGCCTTGGGGGCAACGGCGGATCCTACATCGGCGGGCACATCAGCCCTCACCTGGATCGTTTCGGTTGCCGTGTGGGAACGGGCTGTGCCCTGCGTGAGGTCAACGAAAGACGCCGGCAGTTCGGCGAGGGGTTCATCGAGTGTTTTCCAGTCTCGAACGGCAGAGGCGTTTGCGAAACCGACATTCACCGCGGTCGGCAACACCGCCATCATTACCGCTATACTGAGGACGATTATTCGCGCCGCTAGGCGAAACGCACTAACCGGAATTTCCATTTTGACTCTCCGGTACCAACTCGCCTTATAGACCGCACGGCCTTCCCCAGCAAGGTTTGACAGGTTCGACGGCGGTTCTGCCACACGGTGTTACCAGAGTCGCCGGAAAGGGCCGATTTCGCTTCCGGCGGGCATCCAACGCCCGGAAATGGGCCGTTTTCAGAGTGGTTGCGCAGACACTCCTGCCGCTGCTCCAACGTGGTCATCGAAATCCGCTCCGCTCTGCGCTCGCCTTATCCCGCCGGGGCCGGCATGCTGCGTAAGATCGCGGCGCTGCCGGCAAACAACCGCTGCGTTAGGTGACTCTCCGCTAGCAGCAACCAGTAGTAGCGGGCGTGCTTTATCAACCGCCCAACGGTTTTCACCAACCGCTGCTGCAAGCTGGCCAGCGTCCAACTGTCGATCCTCGTCGGAAGCGCCAGCCGCCGCCACAGGTTGCCGAGGTTGTACGCGATAAGGCTCAGCCATAGCCGCACCTCTTTAGCCCGGAAGCGGTGGCAACTCAGCCGCGTCATCTTCACGGCGTGCTTGCCTTCCTTGTTCTATAGTTCGGCCGTACCGCGCTTGTTGTAGAACCGCACCACCGCCCGACTTGAAGCTCCAAGATTGGTCACGATGAAGCCCACGCGGGGGAACAATTCGCCGAAGTGGAACTCCACCTTGGCCACCACCCGCCGCGCCAGCAAGAATGGCCGCGAGCAACAGGGGCTCTTGAATCGAAGTGTAGCCGGGAGTACGCGTGAAAGTAGAGATGATGCGACTGCTGAAATCCGCTATGCGCGTGTTCTCCGATGTACTTCGCATCGCAGCGTGCGCGATCACAGTCGCGATGCTGGTGTCGTTCGCCAGCCGTCCGGCGCATCGTTACGACGAGCACTTCCGCAGTCCGGTAGTGCGCCGAATCGTAGAGAGGGAGACCTCAATCGCGGCGCCGAAAGTGCAGCCCGCCGATGATGCCGCGCGCCTGGAGGCTGAGCCCACCGCATCCGTACGAGACCTGCTTGCGATTCCAACGACGCCAGCCGTAACGACCGAGGTTACGGTGCCGCCGGTCGCGATCACGCGATGGCTGCGCCGTCTGAAACTCGGCAAGACACGCGCCGGCGCCGCCGACCCGCTCGCTTAGTTCAAAAAATTTCGCGTTCGAGTTGCCTCCCTGCGGGCGCTGAAGCGCTCCCGCGGGGCGTGGGATTTTGGACGACATCGGAGCTCGCTGCGATGCGGCTGAAGCAAGGTGCCTTATCCGAACGATGGAACGAGCAAGGACTGAACGGCTCGGCATTTTGTGCCGAGCGAAGGATTGCAGAGCTGTTTTTGAAGGAGGTACGGGAAAATGGGAACTGTGCGGAGTATGAATTTCGTCAGAGTCGCGCTGTGCGCGCTCCTCGGCGTTATAGTGATGATTGCCTCGGCGTGCGCACAGGGTGAGCAGGCGTTCTCGGCGAGCGAGCGCGCGCAAGCGCTCGAGCAGCTTCGTGGAGCGCAGCAAACGGATTACAACAAGGCGTCTGATACGAAGATCGGCCCGGTAGACCGCGCAGACTACTTTGTGCAGGCTAAGAAGGCCGAACTGGTGAGCAAAGAGCTGGAGCATGGCTTCAGCGTCCCGCGAGAGAACATCGAAGACGCACTTGCAGTGCCCCGCGAACCGCGCACACCCGAGCAAGTCGCCGGGCTCATCACGAAACTCAAGGAGGCCCGCCAACTCGATGATCGCGGCATTCGAGATTACACCGTCGATCCGGTGTTAGCCCAGGATTTCGCGGTACAGAGGCAAAAGACCAATGCCGTGATCAACGATCTTGAGATCGGCGAGGAGGTGCCGCGCGATCAGATACACCGCGCCCTCCAGGTCCCCGAAAATCCATAAGCATCCCACCGTTTGAGGGCGCGCGCAGATCGATCTGCGCGCGCCCTGTCTGCTTCCGCAGAGAATCCGACCCTCGCGCCTTGGGCCCAGATACCGGACCCTAAGCCGTCTGCCCTGAAAGCGCGGCGTATCGTTCGGATGTGCGCGACGTACTATCCTGATGACGTACGAGACGGCCGGCAGCGCAGCAATAATTTACGGGCTGCCCGCATCGTCGATCGGTGAGGAAGGCGATGATCATTGCGAAGACTTACGCCATGGCTGGCGTGCTGCTGGCCCTGTCGCTATCAATCGGTTTCGCGCAGAGCGCCGCGCAACCGCCTGCGCTCATCACCGAGGCAATCGACGAGACCAACCTGGTCACTCTTGAGGGCAATACGCGTCCCGAAGCGAACGCGCGCAACGATCGCGGCCCGGTCGCCGACGGCTTCCGGATGGAGCATATGTTCCTGCAGTTGCGACGCTCTCCCGAGCGCGAGCACGCGATCGAAGAGTTCATAGGCCAACTCACCGACCCCAAATCGCCGAACTACCATCACTGGTTGACCGCACGGGAGATTGGAGATCGCTACGGTCTGGCGCAGGCGGACATGGCCGCGATCACGGGCTGGCTCAAATCGCACGGGTTCGCCGTCAACGCGGTCTATCCCAACGGGATGGTGATTGATTTTTCCGGCACCGCGGGGCAGGTGCGCGAGGCCTTCCACACCGGGATTCACCGGCTCGATGTGAGCGGCACGAGGCACATCGCCAACATGAGCGATCCGCAGATTCCCGCCGCGTTTGCGCCGGCGGTCGTCGGCGTGGTGTCGTTGCACGACTTCCGGCCGCGCGCGACGAACGTGGCGCGTCCCGCTTACACGGTTAGCGGCGAGGGACAACCCGAGTATCTGATGGTACCGGCGGACCTGGCCACGATTTACAATCTCAATCCGCTTTTTTCCGCGGGTATTTCCGGCCAGGGCCAGACCGTGGTCGTGATCGAAGACAGCAATCTCTATAATTACCCAGTCGACTGGAACAAGTTCCGTTCCACGTTTGGCCTGGCAGACGCCTACCCCGAGGGTTCTCTGACGCAGGTTCATCCGGGCGGATGCAGCTCCCCCGGGGTGAATTCCGATGACGGCGAAGGCGCGATTGACGCCGAATGGGCGAGCGCCGCGGCGCCCAGTGCGACGATCGAGGTTGCTTCGTGCGCGGACACCGCCTCCACTTTCGGCGGATTCATTGCTCTAACGAACCTGCTCAGCAGCGAAGCGCCGCCAGCCATCGTCAGTATCAGCTACCTCGAGTCCGAGCCGCACCTTGGCGCCGCGGGCAATGCGTATGTCAATTCCTTATATCAGACGGCAGCCACAGAGGGCGTTTCCGTTTTCGTGGCGGCGGGCGATAACGGCGCAGCAACCTCTGATGACGGCGCGAAAGCGGCAAGCGACGGCATTACCGTCAACGGATTCGCGTCCACGCCCTACGACGTCGCGGTGGGCGGTACTGATTTCAGCGACACCTATTCCAATGCCAATAGCACTTATTGGAGCGCATCAAACGGGGCCAACTACGGATCGGCGCTCTCCTACGTTCCGGAAATCCCATGGAATGACTCGTGTGCGAGTGTGCTGATCGCCCAATTCGTTTATGGTCCGTCGGAAGTGACCTACGGGGCGAGCGGCTTTTGCAACGACCCCAGCGTCGGAAAATCATACCTGGGTGTCACCGGTGGCAGCGGCGGTCCAAGCCGCTGCGCGACGGGATCGCCGTCCATCAGCGGCACCGTCAGCGGGAGCTGCGCCGGATATCCCAAACCTTCGTGGCAGTCGGTGCTGGGCAATCCGAGCGACGGAGTGCGCGACCTTCCCGACGTCTCGTTGTTCGCCGGGAATGGAGTATGGGGCCATTACTATGTAGTGTGCTACTCAGACCCGGCGGCAGGCGATGGCGGAGCATCCTGCGCCGGCGCACCCTATACATGGTCCGGCGCCGGCGGAACCTCATTCTCCGCGCCGATAATGGCCGGTATTCAGTCGCTGGCAAATCAAAGCACGGGAAGCCGTCAGGGCAATCCAAATCCTCTTTATTACTCACTCGCCCAAACCGAATATGGCGTGACCGGGAGCGCGTCGTGCGATTCAACGCTCGGAAACGCTGTGGACAGTTCATGCATCTTCTACGACGTAACCGAGGGCGACATCGACCAACCCTGCGTTGTGGGCAAACCCAACTGTTTCAGCGACGGAGTGCCCAAGCGCGACTTCGGTGTGCTTTCAACGTCCACCAGTTCGTATCAGCCTGCGTATCCAGCGACCATGGGCTGGGACTTTGCGACGGGCATCGGAACCGTCAATGCGTACAACCTCGTGATGGCCGCGGGCGCGACGCCGGTCGGCACCGCAAGCGCGACGCCCTCGGCGACACCGACGCCGGTAAGCGAGAAGCTCAAGGTCTCTCCCACGAAGTTCAACTTCGGGAAAGTCCCGCAGAATACGCCAAGCAAGCCGGTCACGGTGACGATCAAGAATGCCGGCACGGGTAGGAAGGCATTGCCGGTAATAGTCGAGACGGAGTCCGCGGCGCCGACGCCCGTGTTTGCGGTAACGAGCGAGTGCAACACGACACTCGAACCGGGAAAGAGCTGCAAAGTCAAAGTCACGTGCACCCCGACGGACAAGACTCTCTATGGAGGGTCGCTCACGATCGATGACAACGCGACCGGCGCGCGGCAGTACGTCACGCTGAGTTGTACCGGCAAGTAGCGAGACCGTCCGCCGTGCGCGCTCAATCGCGCCTCATCCCGTTTTGGGCCGGCGCATCCTGCTAGGCCGGACCTGCCAGGAATTTTTCGAAGAAGGCAAAGACCTTCTGCCAACCGTCCTCTGCCTGCTCCGGCCGATAGCTCGCCCGGCTCCAGGCGAAGAATCCGTGCCCCGCGCCGTCGTAGCGATGAAATTGGTAATTCTTTCCGAACTGCTTGAGGGCCGCCTCTGTGCGGTTCACATGGTCCGGTGATGGGTTGCTGTCTTCGTTGCCGAACAGGCCGAGAATCGGGCAGCGCATCGCCTGCGTCAGATCGATAGGTGCGACCGGCTGCGTGCTTGGCAGCTTGGAAGGATCGTCCACGATAACACCGCCGCCCCAGCAATCGACCGCCGCATCGATATTCGTGACCCGGCATGCGGCCAGATATGCCTGCCGTCCGCCCGAGCAGAAGCCGATCACGCCGACCCGGCCGTTGCAGTTCGGTTGCGCGCGCAGAAACTCGGCAGCCCCCGTGACATCCCCCATCACCTGGTCGTCGGGCATGCCGCCTGCCGCGCGTGCGCGCGCGACGACTTCCGGCGATGCGCCGTCACCGAGGCGGAAATACAGGTTGGGCGCAATCGCATCGTACCCGTGATGAGCGAATCTGCGCGCCACCTCCATCGTCCACTCGTCCCAACCGGGGAAGTGATGAATCACAACGATGCCCGGATAACGCCCCGCAGCGGTCGGATGGGCGCGGTACGCCTCACCGCGTTCGCCATTGAAGCCCTTGAACGAAACCATCTCCGCCTGAATGCCTCGATATGCCATGGGCCGACTCCGTTATCGTCGAGTTAGACAGCCTGGGCTACGCAATGCCCGAATCGATAGAGGTTCAAAACCGGTCACTACCACCGAAGATGCCGGCCGGTAAACCGCGGCCAGCGGGCGGCGCCGATGTCGCGCGCGATTCAACGGCGGACGCCGCCGGGCTGGCTGCGGAGCGCGATCAGCCCATCGAGATTGAACTCGCGCGATTGGCAGTAGCCGATCAGTACACGCTCGTCGGCTTCCACGCCGCGAATCGCGGCAGGCAACTCTCGCGCGATCTCCACCGGCACGTTCATCACGCCGTGGCGATCTCCATGCAACAGTTCGCCCGGCCGCACGGTCAGCCCGCCGACCTTGACCGGAATGCCGACCTCGACCACCCGCACGTAGGCGTGCGATACGCAGATCGATCCCGCGAATGCATGGAAGCCGAGCGCCTCCATCTCGCGCAAGTCGCGCACTCCGCCATTGGTGACCACACCGATGCATCCCAGCGCCCGGAAGACGTTTGCATTGACCTCGCCCCAGAAACTCCCGACTCCGGGAGGATCGTCGAGGTCCTCGATCACGACGATTCGCGGCGTCGGCATCGAGACGGCGTGCTTCCACAGTTCCGCCGGAGCGACACGGTCGCCCTGCGAGGCGGCGTGGATGCGCGCGGTTACCGCATAGCCGACCATCGTGGGGAGGTTCGGGAAGATGCAGCGCACGGTGCCGTCCATGAATCCTTCGTCGCGCGGCCGCACGTTGAAAGTCTCGACGCCGTTGGCGACCGACGGCGTAGTGAAGCCCGCCAGTTCCGCGAGAATCGCGGGATCGAGCGGCGCTGCCGGCGCATTTTTATCGCTCATACTCACTCCTTGGGCGCACTGCGCGCCGGGGTCGGCTGCGGAGTCACGGCGAACCGGCAAGGCTCGCCCTTGAGGCAGGTGATGAGGTTGTCGAGCGCACAATCGAGCATCGCTTGCCGGGTCTCGACGGTCGCGGAGCCGATGTGCGGGACGACGATCACGTTGGACATCCGGAGCAGCGGATCGCTCGCATCTGGCGGCTCCTGTTCCAGGACGTCGAGTGCGGCGCCGGCAATGCGTCCCTCGCGCAACGCCTCGGTCAGCGCTTTCTGATCGACCACCGCGCCGCGCGACGTGTTCACGAGGAAGGCGGTTGGCTTCATGCACGCGAGAGCCTCGCGCCCGATCAGGTGTCGCGTGCTCGCATTGAGGTCGACGTTCAGCGAGACGAAGTCGGCCTCGGCCAATCCCTTGGACAACTCCGGCACCCGGACCGCCGCTTCGAACGGGACGTCCGGCGCGCGCTGGTCGAAGTAGGCAATCTTCATCTTGCAGGCGAGCGCGCGGCGCGCCACCTCCTGTCCGATTCGGCCGAAGCCGACAATCAGCAGCGTCTTGCCCTTCAGATCGATGCCCATCGGAGTCGCCTGCCAGTTCGGGCTTGCGCCGATCCGAATCGCCTCCGGCATCCGCCGCGCGAGTGCGAGGATGAGCGCGATTGTGAGATCGGCGACCGTGTCGGTGAGCACGGGCGTATGCGCGACCGCGACTGCACGCTCCCGCGCGGCGGCAAGATCGATATGGTCGAGGCCGACGCTATACGTGCTGACGGCGCGAAGCCGCGGCGCGCGGCCTAGAAAATCGCGGTCCACGCGAATCCGCGGACTGATCAAAATCCCATCCGCTTCCGCAAGCGCGGCGCCAAAGCGTGGGTCGTCGGGGGAGCCGGTCACGGACGTGACAGTACCGTGTTTTTCAAGAAGGCTCAGCGCGGAGGCGGGCAGGGGGATTGTAACTAGCACACGCGGTTGCATCGCACGCGCCCTCACAGATAGGCCGGCTTGGACGCGGCCCCGGCGGCCGGCCGAACCTGCTCGAGCGCCTGCGCGGCGCCCGCGGCGAGAAGCCTTGAGTCGGATGCCACCTCGACGAGGCGAAATCCCTGCTGAATCCGCTTCGGCGCAGTGCTTGCGTTGCCCGCGATCCCCGGCACGATATTGTGGCGGTGACACGACTCGACGATCCTTTTCAGCGCGTCATTGAAGCTCGCATCGGGATTGTCGGCGCCCGGCGGCAATCCCAGTGTGACGCTCAAATCGGCGGGGCCGACGTAAACCGCATCGATGCCTGGCACGGAGAGAATCTCATCGACCCGCGCGACGGCCTGCCGCGTCTCGATCATCACGATGCAGCAGACAGTTGCGTTCGCCTGGGAATAATAATCCGAGCCGTAATGAGTGCTCGCTCGAAGCGGCCCGAAACTTCGCCTGCCCTGCGGCGCATAACGGCACGCGGCGACCGCGGCCTCGGCCTCCTCCGGCGAGTTGACCATCGGGATGATGACGCCGAGCGCGCCCGCATCGAGCGACTTGCCGATGATCCCGGGCTCATTCCACGGGACGCGCACCAGCGGAGTTACATCCGTCGCGGCCATGCCCTGGAGCATCGAGACCATCTGGGGGTAATCGATGAGGCCGTGCTGCATGTCCACGCACAGCCAATCGAATCCGGCGTGCGCCAAGATCTCGGCGCTGAAACTGCTCGGAACGCCGAGCCATCCTCCCAGAGCGGCCTGTCCGCTGGCCCACTTTTTCCTCACTGGATTTTCACGCATCTGATGTCCGCCTCGATGTGGTAACGTCGGCCGAATCGCGCCGGATTCGACTTCGCCCGTGGAGACGTGCGATGCTCCAAGCTCGCCGGCGCGTCGTCTGGCCGCAGAGCCATGTTAAGGCCGCTAGCACTTTCCACCGGTCGCGGACAATCTTCGGCGGTGTGCCTCGATCGCCCGCGCGCCGCAGCCACGGAGTACGGCATTGAGTGATTCCGATTTGCGCATCCCGGCCTCCTCGCTGATTTCCTTTGCCCGCGCGGCGTTCGAGCGGCTCGGTCTTGAGCCCGGCGATGCGCGCATGGCGGCCGAGATTCTCATCGATGCGAACCTGATGGGACTCGACACGCACGGCATCGCCCACATCGACTCGCACACGGGCTACGCGCCCGGGCTTGAGTCGGGAGTCGTTGGCGCGCGGCCCCGGATCAAGGTGTTGCGCGAGACGCCCGCGACCGCGCTCGCCGATGCGCAAGGCGGATTCGGCCTGATCGTCGCCGCGCAGGCGATGGACCTCGCGATCGCGAAGGCGCGGCAGCTCGGCATCGGCGCGGTCGCGCTGCGCAACAGCCGCCATTGCGGCGCGATGGGCTTCTACGCGAAGCGCGCGGTGGATGCCGGGATGCTCGGAATCGCGATGACCAACGCATCGCCCTGGGTGGTGCCGACCAACGCAAAGACGAAGATGATCGGGACGAATCCGATTGCGATCGGCGCGCCGGTCCTCCACGGATATCCGTTCCTCGCCGACGAAACGACCAGCACCATCGCGATGGGCAAGGTCGAGACCGCCACGCGCCTCAAGCACGCGCTTCTGCCCGGATGGGCGCTCGACCGCGATGCGCGTCCTACCGTCGATCCCGCGGCGGTGTACGGCGGAGGCGGCCTCACTCCGCTTGGCAGCACCGCCGATTGCATGTCGTACAAGGGTTACGGACTGGGCGCGGCGGTCGAGATACTGACCGGCCTTTTGAGCGGGACGAACTGGGCCCTACGGCTGGAAAAGGGAAACAGTCAGGCGGCGCAATTCTTTCTCGCGATGCAGATCGAGGCGTTTGCGGACCGCGACGATTTCCTGCGCGGCATGAGTGACATGGTCGATACGCTGATGTCAGCCGAGCCCGCCGACGGCGCGGACCGCGTGCTGTTTCCGGGGCAGCGCGAATTCGAGACGCGCGCGGATCGCGAGCGCAACGGCGTCCCGCTCGATCGCGAGCTGCTCGACCGCCTCGATCGCTTCGCGGACCGCCTCGGCATCGCGCGCATCGCGCGCGATTAGAAGCCCGCGACATATTGCGGTGAACGAGGCGAGGGGCAACACCCGCCATCGATGCGCAGGCGATTAGCCACTTTAACTCCTCTCCTCTCCGACTCTTCTCCCGGACCGGGAGAGGTTAGGGTGAGGGTCCTCAGCGTCGCGTGCTCGCTCTGAGAGCGCGCGACATTGCATTCCGATCCGAAGATTCTGAGACGTAAGATTCATCGTAAAATCCCGGAATCTTTAGCCCGCGCCGCAAACGATGCGGCGCTCCATAATGACCCTCACCTAGCCTCTCCCATTCTGGAGACCTTTGCGTAACTGAGGTTGATTTGAAGATGAAGGGGCGGCGGGATGGATTTTGCAGGCGTGGGCCAGTGACTGCGCGCGAGGAAGAAAGCGGCGCGGGCAAGCTGGTGGTGCACTGGCCGACGGGTTTATGCGCTACTTAGCACCAGCGCCCGTTTTAGATTGATCGCGATACACATGGTCACCAGCTGCACCCGGTTGCGCAGCAGGCCGCGATAGCGCACTCGCCGGTAACGGTAGTGCAGTTTCATCAGCGCAAACGTGCGCTCCACACGCCACCGAATCCGTGCCAGAGCCCGGTTGCGTGCCGTCAGCTGCGGGTCCGGATTGCGCGCGGTGCCCCACCACGCGCGGCGCATAATGCCATCGGCGATCCCCAGGCGCGCCAACAGCTCGCGCCGCGCGCTGCTGTCGTACGCCTTGTCCGCCAGTACCGCGCCCTCATCCCCACAGATCAACTGGTCCGCCACCTCGCCGTCATTGGTCTTGGCCCCGGTCAGTAACACCTTGCGGATAAGCCCGCTGCCGAGGTCCACTGCGACGTGCGCTTTGTATCCGAAGTGCGAACCGCCGCCGCCCTTGCGATGGGTCCATTGTGCATCAGAGTCCAGCGGCGACCCTTGGCCGAGCTTCTCACCGCGTTCGCCCCGGTCCGGCTCTCTGACCGCCGCGCGCACCAGCGAGGCGTCGATCAAGGTGCCGCGCTTGACTACCAGACGCTTGCTCTCCAGTTGCTCGCTGACCTCTGCGAACAGCGCCTCATCCAGACCGCGGCGCGACAACTGTGCGCGAAACCGGCTGATGGTCGAATGGTCAGGAACCTGCTCGTTCAGCGCCAGACCTGCGAATTCGCGAAAGCTCAAGCGATCTTCCAGCGCCGCCTCCAGCCCAGGGTCCGACAACTGATGCCACTGCTGCAGCAACAACGCCCGGAACATCACTACCGGCGGATACGAGGGACGACCTTCCCGCGCTGCATACAGCACTGAGAGCCGCTGCGACACTCGCTCCCAATCGATCAGCTCATGCACTTCGCGCAGCCAAGGCCTCTGCTCCCGCCGCGCCACAATGCTCTCCGCCAAACTCAGCTGTCCCATCCCCCGATGACTCATCCCCTTCCCCTCCTCAGCCTTTCTTCTCTCCTTTTCCTTTGATCACACCCGCCTTGGTTATGCAAAGATTTCCATTCTGGGAGAGGGATTGAGGAAGAGAGCGCGCTTGCGCTGCTCGATAATTCTGGCGCGCGGGAATCAGGGTTACGATTGCGCGCGCGGGATGGTACTCTTTCGCGATGGCCGCTGACGCTCCGGTCCAATCGCCGAAGAACGCGATCGTAATCCTGCTCGACAGCCTCAATCGCCACATGCTCGGCGCCTATGGCGCGCGCGAGTTCGCCACCCCGAACCTCGACGCCTTCGCGCGCCGCGCGATCCGTTTCGATCGCCATTACGCGGGTTCGCTGCCGTGCATTCCGGCGCGGCACGACATCCTGTGCGGCGCGCTGGATTTTCTGTGGAAGCCGTGGGGCTCGATTGAGATTTGGGAGCGGCCGCTGACGGCGTATCTGCGCGCGGCCGGGGTGACGACCAAGCTCGTCTCCGACCATCCGCATCTGTTCGAGGTCGGCGGCGAGAACTATCACACCGATTTCACGGCCTGGGATTACCAGCGCGGACACGAGAGCGACCCGTGGCGGACGCGGCCCGATCCGAGCTGGGCCGGCGCGCCATCATTTGGGCGCGGGCGCACGCCCTACGACGACTCGCGCGGCTATTTTCGCGGCGAGGCCGACTTTCCGGGGCCGCGCACGATGGCGGCGGCTGCGCGATGGCTCCAGGACTCCGCGCCAGCGCACGATCGCTTCATGCTGTTCGTCGATGAGTTCGATCCGCACGAGCCGTTCGACACGCCCGAGCCGTACGCATCAATGTACGACGCTCTCTGGCGCGGGCCTCATCTCATCTGGCCGCCCTACATCCGCGGAGCGATCACGCAGGGCGTGCTGACACCCGAGCAGGCGCGCCAGATTCGCGCCTGTTACGGCGCGAAGCTCACGATGATCGACGCGTGGCTGGGGCGGGTGCTCGATGAGATCGAGCGCGGCGGTTTTTTCGCCAACACCGCGGTGATCGTGTGCACCGACCACGGCCATTATCTCGGCGAGAAGGACATCTGGGGCAAGCCGGCGGTGCCGGTGTACGAACCGCTCGGCCATGTGCCGCTGATGATCGCGTGGCCGGGCGCCGGCGCGAAATCTATCGATGCGCTCACCGCCAGCGTCGATCTCTTTGCGACGCTCGCCGACATATTCGGCGCTACGATCGCGCATCGCACGCACGGACGCTCGCTCGTTCCGCTGATTACGGGTCAGGCGAAGTCGATTCGCGATTGGGCGCTGGCGGGTGTGTGGGGCCGCGAGGTGCACGTGATCGACGCCGAATCGAAGTATGCGCGCGCGCCGTCGAATCTGAACGCGCCGCTCAGCCTGTGGTCGAATCGATGGTCAACGATGCCGGTGCATCACATTCCCGACCTGCGCCTGCCGCCGCCCGACGATCGCGCGGTGCTCGACCGGATGCCGGGATCGCTTATCCCGGTGATTCGCCAGCCTTTCCAGGCGGGCGACATGCTGCCCTACTGGGCGATCGGCGACTTCAGCGGAAATCACCTCTATCGGCTCTCCGACGATCCCGCCGAAGAGCGAAACCTCGCCGGCACGCGCGCGGAACGCGATGCCGCCGACAAGCTCCGCGCCGCTCTGGAAGAGGTCGAGGCGCCGCGCGATCAACTCGTCCGGCTCGGCCTCGAATGAGCCGCGCGATCGCGGACCGGCAAACACCGCCGGCGCGTTAGGACTCGTCGCGCGCCATAAGTTTCGATCGGTCTTCCCGCCGTCTATTTCTCCGATTGCCGGCACTGCGTCTCGCGCCCCGACTTGTGCTATCTGTTCGGTTTGCAAGGAGATTTAGACAATGGCTCAAAAAGAAATCACTGAGGCAGACCTGCGTGCGCGGGTCCGCAAACTGCTCGAAGAGGCGAATCCCGACCGGGTCGATCAGGTCACTTTCCGCGGCAAGCAATACGATTACGGACTGGCATGGGTGCATTTCCCGGAGGGCTGCGGTGGCCTCGGCATCAGCCCCGGCATGCAGGCAGTCGTCGCGGACGAAATCAGCAAGCACGCCAAGACCACCTACGAGGACATGGCGATCAACGCGATCGGATTCGGAATGGCTGCGCCGACCCTGGTGACGCACGGCACCGAGTGGATGAAGAAAAATCTGCTGCGGCGCATTTTCACCGGAGAGGATATCTGGTGCCAGCTATTCAGCGAGCCGGGCGCAGGCTCGGATGTCGCCGGACTGTCCACGCGGGCGACCCGCGAGGGCGACTACTGGGTCGTCAACGGGCAGAAGGTCTGGACCAGCGGCGCGCACGTTTCCAAATGGGGGCTCCTGCTCGCGCGCTCGAATCCCGACGTGCCCAAGCACATGGGCATGTCGTATTTCGTGCTCGACATGCAGAGCCCCGGCGTGGACGTCCGCCCGCTCCATCAGATCACCGGCGAGGCGGAGTTCAACGAGGTGTTCATGAGCGACGTGAAGGTGCCCGCCGACCGGATCGTCGGCCGGGAAGGCGAAGGATGGAAGGTCGCGATCACGACGCTGATGAACGAGCGCACCGCAATCGGCGGCGGCTCCGGCGCTCCTCGCAAGGGCAGCGGCGCGATCAGCGTCCTGATGAATCTCTGGAAGGCGCGCGACAAGCGCCGTTTCTCCCCCGAGGGCGAGATCCTGATGCGCGATCGCATCACGAAGCTCTACATCGAGTCCGAGCTGCTCAGACTGACCGCCCAGCGCGCACGCACCGCGCGCAAGGCCGGCAACCCCGGCCCCGAAGGCTCGGTCGCGAAGCTGGTGCAGGCGGAACTCGCCAAGCGGCTGTGGGAATGCACGATGGACGTGATTGGCGCCGACTCGCTCATCTACGAGCCGGGCTATTCGCGCCGCCGTCCGACCTCGCGCGCGCGCGAATCGCGCATCGCGCTCTCGAAGTACCAGTTCCTCCGCTCGCGGGCCAATTCGATCGAGGGCGGTACTTCCGAAGTGATGAAGAACATCCTGGGCGAACGCGTGCTCGGCCTGCCGGGCGAGCCGCGCAACGACAAGGACGTCCCCTGGAAGCAGATACCGCGCAACGCCTGACGGCGATTCTTGCGCCATCATGCTTTAGGTCCGGAGGAGAACAATGGAAATTTCGTTCACGCAGGAACATGAAGAACTGCGTCAGATGGTTCGCAGGTTTTTCGAGAAGGATTCGACCGAGGCAATTGTCCGCAAGCTGATGGAGACCGAGAGCGGCTACGACGCCCGGAGCTGGGAACGGATGGCATCGGAACTGTCGCTGCTGGGAATCGGAATACCGGAGCAGCACGGCGGCGCGGGGCTCGGGCCGGTCGAGATGGGGATCGTGTGCGAGGAAATGGGCCGGGTGCTTTACTGCGGCCCGTATCTCGCCAGCGTGGTGCTCGCCGCCGCGATGGTCCGCGAAGCCGCGGTCGATGCGGAGAAATCGAAGCTCCTGTCCGGGATCGCCTCGGGCAAGACCATCGCGACGCTCGCGATCGCCGAGGAGTCCGGCAAGTGGAACCCGGAGTCGATCGCGATGCGCGCGACGCGCGACGGCGCGGGATATCGCCTCGACGGCGTCAAGGATTTCGTGCTCGACGGCCATACGGCGAATGTGATCCTGGTCGTGGCGCGCGACGGCGAGACGCTCGCGCTGTTTCGGGTCGATGGAAACGCGAAGGGGCTCGAGCGCGCGCAACTGCCGGCGCTCGATCTCACGCGCAAGCTTGCAAAGCTCACGTTCAATGGGACTCCCGCGACGCGCATCTCGGACAAGGACATTGCGCCACAGCTTCGCCGCGTGCTGACGTTGGGTGCCGCGATGCTGGCGGCGGAGCAGGCCGGCGGCGCGCAGCGGTGCCTCGAATTGTCCACCGAGTATGCGAAGACACGGCTTCAGTTCGGCCGGCCCATCGGATCGTTCCAGGCGATCAAGCACAAGTGCGCCGATATGCTGGTGGACACCGAGCTCGCGCGGTCCGCGGCCTATCACGCGGCCTTCGAGCTCGCCGGAGAGGACGAAGCCGAGGCGGCCGAAGCGGCGCAGATCGCGAAGTCGTTCTGCTCGGAGGCGTACTACAAGGCGGCCGCGGAGAATATCCAGATTCACGGCGGCATGGGGTTCACCTGGGAGCATCCCGCGCATCTCTATTTCAAGCGCGCGCGTGCGAGTTCCGTGATTTTCGGTGACCCGAGCGAGCATCGCCAGAGGCTCGCCGCGTCGCTCGCGTTGTAAGCGCCCGGCGCCGGCCGGCGGCGGAGGTCGTGATGCAGGAGCTGCTTTCGCGCGCGGAGCGAATCGGCGCGATTCTCAAGCAGCGCAAGGAGACGCTCGCGGTCGCGGAGTCGTCCGCGGGCGGTCTCATCTCCGCATCGATGCTGAGCGTGCCGGGCGCATCGGCATATTTCATCGGCGCGAGCGTCACCTACACGCGCCAGTCGATGCGCGGCCTGCTGAACATGACCGATGAGAATTTCGCCGGGATGCGCGGCCTGACGGAGCCGACGGCGCTAGCGCTGGCGCGCGCGGTGCATCGGCTCTTGTCGCCGACGTGGGCGATCTCGGAGATGGGCGCGGCGGGCCCGACCGGGAGCCGCTACGGCGACGCGCCGGGCAAGACGGCGATCGCGGTCGTCGGGCCGAGCGAGCGCTCAATCGTGATCGAGACCGGCAGCGCGGATCGCGTGGCCAACATGCGCTCCTTCGCTGCGGCGGCCCTCGATTTGTTCGAGCAGATTCTGAAAAAATAGATCGCGGATCTCGTTCGCGCGCGATACGATTCGAAGTGTGTCGCGCCAACTCTTTGGCCGGGTAGTTCAGACGGTAGCGAACGACAACCCGAACCTCGGGACGGTGCTGGCCGCCCCGCGGCGGCGGCGCCGCGAGGGCGCCGGCCTGTGCGTCGCGCCCGCGCGCCTGAGACTGGCGCGATTACTCCTGATCGGGCTGAGCTTCCTGATCGCGTCGTTTACGGCGCATCACGTGGCGGCTTCCGAGGCGACCCCGACACCCCAAAGCGATGCGCAAGCGCAGGCCGTTGCGCCGGCCGGCCAAAGCTCAGTGTTGGAGGCGCCGCGCAATTCATCGCGTCGAAAAGTCGATCGCGAACAAAGCCGCAGGATTACCGACTTCCTTCACTCTCAACGTTTAAGTTCAGTCAGCGCGCAGGTGTTCGTCGACGAGAAAGGCGCGCGGACGGCGGTGCTGACCGGGCAGCTTGCTTACCAGGCGGTCAAGGATCAGGCCGAGCAGCAGGTGAGAGATTTTCTGCGCGGCTCGCCGATCGCGATTCAGAATCGGATCAGCGTGAGCGGCGGCCTGACGCCCCCAAGGATGGCGAGCCAGAACGAGCTCGAACTGCCGCAGATTGGCCGTCTCTCGGCGCGATTCCTGGGATGCTGGCAGGGCACGACGGCCGAGAGGCCGCTCGCGTGGCAGGCCCTTTCGCCGAGCGCTTCCAATTTCGGCTATCACAGCGACCGGATACGCTTGTGTGTGACTGTGCAGGGCGGCGCGCTGCACGTAATCGATGCCAGCGCCAAACGCGAAGGTGCTCGGTATACGCGCGCCGCCAGCGTCGATTATTGGTTTAGCTACAAGCCGCTCAGCGCGACCGGCGCGCAAATTCTCATGGAGGTTAAGTCCGGGGACCCGACGATGCCGAACTATGTGGTCAAAGGTTCGGCGCGCTGCACTCTGAATGCCGATGACACTGTGACCTATTTCATCAGCGCCACGACATCGATTAACGGCCAGGCGGCGGTGCGGACTGAAACCGTGGCGCTGCTCGGACGCGAGCGCTGATATTCCGCAAGGACAGGGTTCAATACCAAGTGAGAGGCCGGTAAAGGCCGGCTCAGAGGCGCAAGAATATTCTTCGACGATAAAGGAAATAGACCAGCCAGAGCTCGAGCGTCATGCTCATTGCGACGATCACGAGATAGCCATATGCCCCGAAATAGCGGTTGATGTCGCCGCCAACGAAGAGTTTTGCGATTGCTCCGAAATCAACCAAATTGACCGCCATATAAATCGTGATCGGATTCATTCCGATCCAGATGAAAGGCTGCGCCCACTTTTGGTATTTCCAGACGTCCAATACCTGGTAGAAGAGTGCCATCAGGATCGCACTATAGCCGCCGGCGACGAGCACATATGAGGACGTCCAGATTTTCTTTATGACCGGAAATTGCAGTCCCCAAAGCCACCCGAGCGCGATGGCTGCAACCCCGGCGCCGGCCAGATAAGTCACTTTGGCCCGATCGGACATCGTCTTGCTGGCGAGCAGCAAACCGGCGAACACTCCCAGCAGACAGGTCGCGACGGCGGGCAGAGTGCTCAGCAGGCCCTCCGGGTCGTGATCGCCGTCATACTTCCGCAGGGGAAGATATTGGTGGTCAATATAGTTCGCCAGGTTTTTCCCTTCGGCGAAATTTCCGCTGCCGGCGCCGGGCACAGGGACGAAGGTCATCAGCGCCCAATATCCTATCAGCAGCAGAACGCAGACGGCGATCAGCCGCCGGGGCGGCACGTAACAAAACAGGAGCGCTGAAAAGAAATAGCACAGCGCAATCCGCTGGAGCACGCCGAGCAGCCGAATATCCCGAAGCGGGGTCGAGAAGCCTCCGTAGTAGAGGATGCCGAGCAAATAGAGCAGAACTGCGCGGCGGAAAATTCGTTTCAATGCTGCATTGCGCCCCGCCTGCTCGATGCTCCGGGTCAGAGAAAATACGGTCGATATGCCAACGATGAAAATGAATAGCGGGAAAATCAGATCTTCGAAGTGAAACCCGGCCCACGCGCTGTGCTCCAACTGATCTGCAACAAACCGGATGACCCCCCTGTTGCTGACATTTCGCAGTCCGGTGACGAGGCTTGCGGCGCCGATGATCCAGAACATGTCGAACCCGCGAAGGGCATCGAGCGACGCCAACCGCGGGCTGCCGGTCCGTGATTCGGAATCCGCGATTGCTGAGGCGACAGTCATCGGGAGCGAAACCTTCGCGATAAGCTACAGGCCGGCGGCCTCGACGATTTCTTTGAGGAGCTTTTCCGCATCAAAGTATTCCTGCGCGATTTCGCGCGCGCCGCGGCAATGACGGACGTAATCGCTGTTGATCGATCGTATCGCGGCGGCCGCCTCCTCGGCGTTGTCAAAGTGGAACAAGCCGGCGCCGGTGGGAAGCAAGCGCTCGAACCCGGTGGATTGGATCACAACCGGGCGGCCGGAGGCCAGGTAACAAGCTGAGCGGTCGCTGAACCAGCCTGAGTGCGTTCGCGCGACAATATCTTTCGCCACACTGAACTCGCCTCTGGATAAGCCAACGTAGTTTCGGTACTCGTCCGGCTCGAGCGAGATGGAGGTCGCTGAGCGAAGCCGCAGGCCCGCGGATTTCATGCGTTCGTAATCCGCACCGCTCGCGAGATCGGTCGCCAATTCGATTTCCTGGCCGGATGCATTCGGCACTTCGAGCATTTTCATGAAGTTGATATCTTTTGACCAGGAATATTTTTCTCCCTTGATTAGTGCGTCCTTCCCTTTGTTCTGCCAGGTCGCGACGGTCGTGAAGACGCCCGAGTCGGGTGCACCGCAGAATTGCGCCCAATAGTCGAGTAGTACGGGCGGTCTGGTCGGTTTCCATTGTAATCCGCCCGCCGGCAATAGGCAGTCCGGGGTTCCCAGGTTGTAGGCGTATGTAAAGAACACGTCGTGCGCCTCGGCGTACCGGATCGCGGCGGGATCGCTTTGCTCCAACTCGATCTGGAACTCGCCCGGGTCGGTCCCCAGGTACACCATGCAACGAGCGCCAGCGTGTTCCTCGGCGGGATTCAATGCTCCGCACAAATTGATGACGGCATCGGCGTCGCGCACGAGCCTCATGCAAGCGGCCTCCGATGCGCCCAAATACTGGCCGCTTTTGTCGCGAAACGCGATGCTGCCATGGAAGCCATGGCGATCCAGCGCTCTCCTGACCAGGGCCAGATTGCGCGCGGGATCGGAAATAAAAGTTTCGCCGGCCTGGTCGTAGACCCATCCGCCGGTGTCTTCAATGTAATGCACATCGAACCCGAGACGCTGAAAGCCGATTAGATGATGGAGCAATTGCCAGATGATCCCGGCAAAAGGGAGTTGGACCGCGAGGTGGTAAACAACGATCACGCCCGGGCGCATTCGAGCCTCAGCTCACCGGCCCATATTCGGGTCTGCGCAAGAGAAGGGTAATGACTACCAGATCGCCGCCGAAATTGCACTATAGCATCGCGGCGAACGCTGCGACTTTGCCCCTTCTCGCGGCAGACCCACACTTCAGCGCTTCGCGCCGGCGCAGCCCGCGGTGCTCCTTACACCCGATCGTTATACGCCGCCACCTTCAGGCAGAACCGCGATCACCTCGCAGCGGTCTTGAGGCGAGTCGCGCGACGTACCGGTCAAGCTGCCGCCTTGGGCACCAATCGTCGCCAGAAACGCCGCGTACCGAGCGCGTACGTGACGAACTCAGGCTCGATCATAGCCTTCAGCACGTCACACCTTGCAACCACACCCACGATCTCGCCCTTGTCCATTATCGGCACGCGGATGATGTTCCTCTCGACCATGGTTTTCAGCAGATCGGCGACCGGAGTATCCACCTCGGCGGTGATGACCTCATCGCGGCTCATTATCTCGGCCGCGGTCGTCTTGAGCAGGTCCTTGCCCTCGCTGGCGGCCTTGAGAAGGTCGAATTCCGTGACCATCCCGATGACCCGCCCGTTGTCATCAGCTATCGGGATCCCGCTATAAAACCCGTTGAGAACCTGCAGGCCCAAATCCCTGGCCGAAGCCCTCTTCGTTGCAGTTACCACGGGTCGAACCATGATGTCTCCTGCCTTCAAGTTTTTCATGGCCGCACCTCCCGTTTAAGCTTTTCCAGCAAGCTGAATGTGCAAATAGCGAGCCGTCACGCACCGTGGCAGGATGGTGGCGAAAGCGCGAAGATGAGTCGGGTCGCAATCGAAAGCGCCACACGGCCTTCTCGGCGATAATGCCAAAGGAAACAGCGATGCCTCAGGCTGTCACTTCCGGAGACACAAGCCGGAAGCATCAGAGTGATGAGCATTCGTCATCGCGGCGGTGGTGGAAAATGTCTCGCCCGGCTTCAACAGAGAAATGGCGGTCTTTTCTCCCAGAACGTCAACGCGGATCAATTTGTCGGGGTTGCTCAGATTAACCTTGCGGCTGATGCCCGCAGCGAGGTGCTCGATGATCTCGATCGTGTGATATTTCTGCCAGCGCCGCTTCTCGACCTTCATCCCCCAGGTTTCGTGCTCGCCGATTCCAGCCACGACGTTTTCATCGATCACTTTCTTGATCGAGTCCAGCGAGGTCTCGCACCAGAAATCGGCTGGTACCCACTTGATGGCGAATCGAAACGCAAAGCCGGCCTTGAACAACTCTTTGCATTTCCGGATCACGTCGCGATTGTTCAGCGAGGTATGAACGACGGCGATGCCGATCACCCCGGTTCGTTCGATCTGCGGCGCTGGATCCCCGAACTTGCGCAGGACGAAAGCCGCTTCGCGCCGCGCGCGGGAGAAATGATTCCAATAGTACGAAACCAGGAGGTCCATCGTCCTTGCCAGCTTGCGGCGTGGCGAGGAGGCCGAGCCGCTTTGGAAATCGAGGCCGTTCGTGCGCGGTTCTTGCTGCGCTCAGCCCTTGATCACCGCAAAGGGCTTGAGCCTGACGACCCTTTGGGTGACTTTAGCGGCCTCGAGCACCTCCACGACATCGGCGACGTCCTTGTAGGACGCCGGCATCTCCTCGGCCACTCCCGCTCGTGTCTGCGACCGAATTGTTACGCCCAGTGCCCGGAGTTCGGCGATAAGGTCGCGGCCGCGCGTCTCGCGCTTCGCCTTTGTCCGGCTCATCAGCCGGCCCGCTCCGTGACACGAGGATCCGAACGTCTCGCGCATCGCTCCTTCAAGGCCGATGAGCAGGAACGAATATCGCCCCATATCGCCCGGAATCAGGACGGGCTGCCCCAGAGGCCGATACGCCTCGGGAAGTGCCGGATGCCCCGGGCCGAAGGCGCGAGTGGCGCCCTTGCGATGCACGCATAGGCGTCGTTTCGTCCCATCGACGACGTGCTCCTCGAATTTCGCGATGTTGTGGCAAACGTCGTAGATGAGCTTAAGGCCCAACTCGCTCGGGCTGACCCCGAGCGCCGCCATGAAGGCGTTTGTCGCGAGCGACATCATGACCTGGCGATTGCACCATGCGAAATTCGCCGCCGCCGCCATCGCGCCCAGGTAGTCCTGTCCCTCCGGCGATTGGATTGGCACGGAGGCCAACTGACGGTCCGGGAGAACGATCCCGTATTTCATCATCGCGGGACCGATGATCCTCAGGTAATCGTCGCAGGTCTGATGGCCCAGCCCGCGGGAGCCGGAATGAATCAGCAGCGTGACCTGCCCGAGTTCCAGGCCGAGCATTCGCGCGACGCGCGGCTCGTAAATCTGGTCGACGCGGCTGACCTCCATGAAGTGGTTGCCCGAGCCGAGCGTCCCTAACTGCTTGCGGCCACGCTTATATGCGAATTCGCTGATCTTCCCCGGCTGGGCCATCGGCAAGCGCCCGCCTTCTTCCGTGTGATCGAGGTCTTCCCGGGTCGCGTAACCGCGGGCCAGCGCCCATTCGGCGCCCTCCCGGACCACCTCGTGAAGCTCTTCGATCGAGAGGCTGGGGATGGCGCCCTCGGAGCCTACCCCGGCCGGGATAGCCTCGAAGAGCGCATCGGCCAGCCGGTCGACCTTGGGTGCGACCTCCTCATAGCGAAGATTGGTGCGGGCCAGGCGCACTCCGCAGTTGATGTCATAGCCGACGCCGCCGGGTGAAATCACACCGGTTTGCTCATCTACTGCCGCGACTCCGCCGATGGGGAAGCCGTAACCCCAATGAATGTCGGGCATCGCGAGCGAATAGCCCACGATCCCCGGCAGGCAGGCGACGTTCGCGACCTGGGTCAGGGCGGGATCGTCGCGGATCTCCTGGAGCATCGGTTCGCTGATGTAGATCCTCCCCGGCACGCGCATCGCGCCTTGCCTCGGAATCTCCCACAGATAGTCGTGAATCTTGATCAGCTCCATTGCCTGTCTATTGCGCAAGCGCTGTGCCCAAAAATTATCACAGCTTTCACGCGAAGTTATTCCCATGATGCTGCCATTGGAAACAGTTGCAAATAGAAGCCTGACGCCGACGGGAGCAGCGCCCGCCGAATGAATGCGCTCTGCCATCTTCAGCGCTATGCGTGCCCAAGGACAAAGCTCCAGAAAAATCGATGTGATGTCCCGGCTCAGTCCGCACAGGACCGGCGATGCGGCGGCGGCGGGGCCGACCGGCTGCGCGCGTCGTTCAGGGTCGTTCCTGTTCCGCAGCGGCTACCTACAGTCTCATGCGCTTTCCATTTTCCACTCCCGCATACGGACAGATTGCTCCGCTAATGATTGACGGTTAGCCTCTAGCGGAAGCCCGATCGGCTTTGGGAGGACTGCGATGAACCTATGGACCTCGAACTTGTTGAGCCGCACAGCGCTGCGTGCACTTGGCACGATCGCGGCCCTGGGGCTTTTCCTAGCCTCATCACCGGCGTTTGCCCAGTCACCCTCGCCCTTTGCAGTCCAGACCAACATCCCCGGTGTGTACGCTTACGTTCAGCCGCCAGCCGGGTTCGATCCGCTGACGGCGCCGGCAGCCGATCTGGAACTCTACGGATACCCGCCCCGGCCCGCTCCCGGCGAGCCAGCCGAAGCTTTCGCCAGATGGGCGAAGGTAGTTAATCCGGCGCTGAATCGCGTCGTCCCCCAGCTTGTGCCGACGAACATTTATCACCGCCCTATCCAAGGCCTGCAAATAACTCAGGGCGCAAAACCGTCGCAGAGCTATAATTGGAGTGGGTATGCGGTCGTTCACAAGAAACCCGCGTTCACGAGCGTAACGGGCACGTGGATAATCCCGACCGTTCAACAGGCTTTCGGAAGTTGTACGGGAGGATGGGACTATTCCGCGCAGTGGGTCGGCATAGACGGGTTTTCGAATAAACTTCTTGAACAATCCGGATCGGGCGCTGATGCTTATTGCAACGGCAGCACGAAAGCTACCAGTTATTACCCGTGGATTGAATGGCTACCGGCGCCCGAGTACGAACTCGTTGGAGACCCACTCTATCCGGGCGATTATGTCGAGGTTACGGTAGCCGCCACGGACTGGTCTGGTGGCGAGTCCTCGAACGGTACTCTCGTTTACACGGATGTTACCCAAAACTGGCAAATCAGCATCAGCTTCACCGCGGCTTCCATCGGCGGCAATTATGTTGTCGGCGAATCTGCTGAATGGATCGTTGAGGCGCCCGAGGTCGGCGGGAACATTGCGACTCTGGCAAATTATGTTACCGATCCGTGGTTTGGCACGACGGCGGCGGACACCAGCCACAAGACGTACCTCCCCGGGTCTTCCAAGGGAGCGACCGCGAACGCGGTCAGCATGGTGGATAGCGGCGGAGGGATTATCTCTTCCGTAGACCTGCTTGGCACCGACTCGTTATGGTTTTTCGTTCAAGGCTCGGCAAAGTAAGCGGCTGCCCGATACGATATGCAGTTTAATGGGTCCCGCCTCGTGGATTAGCCGCGGACGTCACTGCCCGCGCCCGCTTCGCGCGCAGCAGATCGACAGCCGCCTGCGGCGGGTCGCGTCACGAGCCGCCGCGGCCGCGACAGCGATCGCTGCGATGGTGTTCTGCATCGCCGCGATCGGCGCGGAAGGCCGGAACGCGAGCGCACTTGCGGCCGGGGAATCGAAGTCGAGCGGCCCGCAAATTCCCATCCTTGTCTATCATCGCTTTGGTCTGGTCGCCGCCGACAGCATGACCGTCACCAACGCGGTCTTCGAGTCGCAACTCAATTACATCAAGGAGAACGGATACACAGTTGTCCCCCTGCGGTCTGCGGTTGAATACTTGAAGGAGAAAGGGCCGCCGCTTCCTTCGCACTCGGTCGTTATAACCGCCGACGACGGGCACCGCTCGGTGTTCACTGATATGTTTCCCATCATCAGGAAATATAGTATCCCGGTTACCCTGTTCATTTATCCGTCTGCCATATCCAACGCGACCTATGCGATGACCTGGGAACAGCTCGCCGATCTGAAGGCGACAGGGTTATTCACGATCGAGTCGCATACCTACTGGCATCCCAACTTCAAGATCGAGAAACGCCGGCTTAGCGCCCCGGAATACGAGCGCTTCGTTCGCATCCAGATGGTCAAAGCAAGAACAACGCTCGAGGGTAAGTTCGGTGGAACGGTGGACATGCTCGCATGGCCGTTCGGTATCTACGATGACGAACTGATCGGGAAGGCGAGGGCGGCGGGTTATGTCGCTGCCTTTACGATCGAGCGGCGGCATGCGACGCGCGAAGACAACATCATGGCGCTGCCCCGCTACCTGATAACCGATGGCGACCGCGGGAAAATCTTCGCGCGAATTCTCTCGGGCGAGTCGGCGGTGCGAAAAGGGGATTCTCGCTCGCCGGCGGCCGGCTCTGAATCGCTGATGCGTCCGGAAGGAGATGGCCGTTGAAGCAAGCCCGAATGCTGCCGGCCAGAGGCTCGGGCGCCATCTCCAAAGGCTGCGGGCGCGCTCGCTCGATGGTGCGCTGGTGCGCGCTGATGCTTCTGGTCGCGCCGGCGCTGGCGGTCTCTCCGTCGTACGGCGCCGCTTATTCCGGAAAGGTGATCGACGCATCAACCCAGAGGCCGATCGAGGATGCGATCATCACGATCAACGATAAGACCGTCCGCACTGGGTTTGACGGGACGTTTAAAATCGAAGGAGAAGGCGATGCGCTTGGCGTAAGGGCTTACGGACACGAGCGCGCAACCGTGCCGTTAAGCCGCCTCGCACAGCGCGGCGGGGAAATCAGGCTCGCTCCGTTCGAGCCCAAGGGGCTTTATCTTTCCTTCTATGGCGTTGGCAGCAGCACGCTCCGCGAGGCGGCGCTCCAACTCATCGGCAAAACCGAACTCAACGCCGTCGTGATCGACGTCAAGGGCGATCGCGGCATGATCGCGTACAAGAGTTCCGTACCGCTGGCCGGGCAGGTGGGGGCGCAGCGCGTGACGACTATCACCAATGCCAAGGCGCTGCTGGAGCGGCTGCATCAGGCGCATCTCTACACGGTCGCCAGAATCGTGGTGTTCAAAGACGATCCCCTGGCTACCGCAAAACCGGATCTGGCGGTGAAGCGCGCCAACGGCACGCTTTTCCGCGACCGCGAAAGGCTCGCGTGGACCGATCCTTTCAATCACGACGTATGGGACTACAACATTGCGATCGGCGTCGAGGCGGCGCGCCTCGGTTTCGATGAGATCCAGTTCGATTACGTCCGTTTTCCCGACGCGCCCGGGCTGAAGTTTTCAAAGCCGAACAACATGAAAAGCCGGCTCGGCGCCATCTCGGATTTCCTGGCAGCAGCGCGCAAGAGCCTGACGCCATACAACGTATTCGTCGCGGCCGACATTTTCGGCTACGTGACCTGGAACCTTGATGACACCCACATCGGACAGCGGCTCGAGGAACTGGCGCCTATCGTGGATTACATCTCGCCGATGCTTTACCCGTCGTGCTTCCAGTTCGGCATTCCCGGTTATCGAATTCCGGTACAACACCCGTATCAAATCGTTTTTCTCTCGCTTCAGAACGCGCGCGAGCGGACCGGGATTCCGTCGATTCGCTTCCGGCCGTGGCTGCAAGCCTTCCGCGACTACGCGTTCGACCGGCGGGAGTTCACCCGCACGGAGATAAGGGCGCAAATCTCCGCGGCCGAGAAGTTCGGCTCCGACGGCTGGATGCTATGGAACCCGAGAAACGTGTACACCCCCGAAGGGCTCCAATTGAACAACCCGGCCTGCGGACCGTCTGCACCGCAGTGATATAATTACGCACGTGTTAAGAGCGGTGGCACGCAGTCTCGGCCGCCGGATTATCGCGGCATGGTTGCTTCCAGCCGTGCTGGCGGCTTTCGCGTTGGCGCCGGCGCCGGCCAACGCGAACTCCATCCTGCAAGAGGCGGATCTCGAATCGATCGGCGACATCGTTCGCGCCGAGATTCAGGCCAACCGAATTCCCGGAGCGGTCGTGGAGATCGGGCAAGGCGATCGCATCGTTTACCGCCGCGCGTTTGGCGATCGGGTCCTGGAACCCCGGCGCGTCGCGATGACGCCCGACACGATCTTCGACCTCGCCTCGCTGACGAAAGTGATTGCGACGACCGTCGCAATCATGCAGCTCCGCGAGCGGGGGAAACTCGACCTTGACGCTCCCGCAGCAAAATACTGGCCGCGTTTCGGGCAGGGCGGCAAGGAACGCGTCACGGTGCGCGAGCTGATGACGCACTATTCCGGGCTCGCGCCGGATATGGACCTTAGCCGGAACTGGAGCGGCAGCGGCGCTGCGCGAAAGCTGATCGCGGGGCAAAAACTTCTTTATGCGCCCGGCGCGCGTTTCGTTTATAGCGATATCAATTTCGAGGTGCTCGGCGAAATCGTGCGTCGAGTGTCCGGCCGGCCGCTCGATGCCTACTGCCGGACTCATATCTTCAGACCGCTTGGAATGACGGACACAGGCTTCAAGCCATCGGCGGCAAAGCGCTCGCGGATTGCGCCGACCGCAGGGGCGGGGGGCCGGATGCGCATCGGCGAAGTCCACGATCCGACGGCGGCGAGGATGGGCGGCGTGGCGGGAAGCGCGGGCCTGTTTTCCACTGCCGATGACCTCTCGATTTTCGCGCGGATGATGCTCGATGGCGGGCGCGCGCGAGGAGTTCGAATTCTCAGCCCGAAATCGATCGACGAAATGACAATTCCGCAGTCGCCGCCCGCATTGGCTCCCGCGCGCGGGCTCGGCTGGGACCTCGCCGCGCCGCTGGCTTCCAATCGAGACGAACTGCTGCCGGCGGGATCGTACGGGCATACCGGGTTTACCGGAACGATGATTTGGATCGATCCGGTATCGAAGATCTACGTGATCGTTCTGACAAATCGCACTTATCCGCACGAGGCTGGCGACGCGGGACCGTTGCGCAAACAGGTTCTCACGCTCGTTTCCAATCGCGTCGGTCTCGCGTCCGAAAATAGCGTGATCGCGGCTCGCCCGTCGCTGACTGCATACTGCGAATTGACTACCGCACGTGGACATCGGCCTGCTGTGGCCGGAGTCGCGACCGGCGCCGACGTGCTCGCTGCGGAGAACTGGGCTGAGCTCAATGGCCGGCGCGTGGGATTGATCACGAACCAGACCGGCATTACGCAAGCGGGCGTGCGCGATATCGACGCGATGCGCGGCGCGCCGACGCTCAAGTTGGCCGCGATCTTCAGCCCCGAGCACGGACTGTACGGCGATGCCGACGGAAAGGTCGCATCGGGCATGGAGCCGATTTCGTTGGTGCCGCTCTACAGCCTCTACGGCGATGTCAAACGGCCCACTGCCGAGATGCTCGCGGGAATCGACGCACTCGTCTTTGACGTCCAGGACGCCGGCGCGCGCTTCTATACGTACATCGCCACGATGGCATACGCGATGGAGGCGGCCGCGCAGAAGGGAATCGATTTTTACGTGCTCGATCGGCCAAATCCAATCGGCGCTGACATCGTCCAGGGGCCGATGCTCGATCCGGACCTTGAGTCCTTCACGGGATATTTCCCGATGCCCGTCAGGCACGGAATGACGATGGGCGAGCTTGCGACGATGTTCAATGCCGAGAACCGGATCGGCGCACGCTTGCACGTGATCAGGATGCAGGGCTACGAACGCGGCGATTGGTACGATGACACCCGTCTTCGGTGGGTGAATCCGTCGCCCAACCTGCGTTCAGTCGGCGAGGCGGCCCTGTACCCGGGCATCGCGATGCTCGAAGGCGCGAACGTCAGCGTCGGCAGGGGAACCGCATCGCCTTTCGAACTGGTGGGAGCACCGTGGGCCGATGGGGCGCGGGTCGCGGCGTATCTCAAAGAACGAAATATAAATGGAGTTTCATTTGAGGCGGCCGACTTTACTCCGAGTGAGGATCGGTTTGCCAATGAGAATTGTCACGGCATGCGCATAATTCTGACCGACAGGCGAGTCCTCGACTCGCCGGAGCTTGGTATCGAAATAGCCAGTGCACTTCATCGATTATATCCCGACAGGTTCGAGCTCGATCGCACTTTATATTTGATTGGCTCGCGCAAAGTCCTGCAAGAGATTCGCGACGGCGAGGATCCTCGGCGGATCGCGGCGAACTGGCAGGATGAGGTGCAGGACTTTATCCGCTTGCGATCCAGGTATCTGCTCTATTGACGGAAGCGGTGATTCACCAGGGAGCAGGGCGCACCCGCGAATGAAACTTTCGATCGCGGCGCAGGCGCACCGCGAAAGAAACGCGCAACTATCGTGAAATTTCGAGAATGCCGCGGATACCATTTCGTTGCACAAACCGTGCTTGTCTGGCGCTTTGATAAGCGCTAATACGGCCTTTTAGTAGGCGACTATCGCCGAGTATGCCAGCCTCGATGCCTGCCGCGAAGAAAAAAGCCAAGGAGGGATCGAAAATGAGCCCACCGCAAGCCGAAAAGGCGATTTCGAGCGAACGCAAAGAGCGTGTCATTACCAACGGCGCCGAACACGAGGGCGCCCCATCGCTGCTGTCTTCCGCCGTCTTGATCGGGATCGGAGCCCTTATCGAGCCGGAGTTGCTTGTCGGAATGGCAATCGGCGCCGGCATCGTGTACGCATCCAAGTACCTGCCCGATACGCTGGAAGGCGTGCTGCGGCCGGTAGTGAGGACCGCGGTCAAAGCCGGCTATGCCGCGGCGGAGGCGGTTTCGGGAGCCGCCGAACATGTGCAGGACATCATCGCCGAGGTTCGTGCCGAAGAGGAAAAGGAAGCAGCGCATCCTCAAGCCTGAGCGGACGGTGGCAAGTACTCCGCCGGCTCGGAGTAATTCAGGCAGGTCAGCCCGCGACCTCGCGGTCCCCGAGCCTGGCAAGACGGAATTCCGCCTGGTTTCCCGTCACTTGACGGCATCAATGAGAGAAAAATAAATGCGCCCGAGTGCTCATATTGCGCACCACATACCTGGCAGGGTGCGGATCATAGTTCCCGAGGGGAAACGCAATCCGGCGCTACTGGGAAAACTCCGAGACCTGGTTCGATCCGTGCCCGGCGTGGAAAGCGTCGATTGCAATCCGCTCACCGGCAGCATGCTCATCCACTACACTCCCCGCCCGCAGGAAGATCTGCCGGCATTCTTGTCGCCGAACGGAGGTCCTGCGACACCGTTCTCATTGGATCCGCCGGCGCCGGTCCGGACCGCGAGGAAAGTCCGCAGGGGCGTTGCGCGAAGAAGGGAACACTCCCACGGCGCGCGAGCAGTCATGGGAATTTTCGGGGAGCTGGATGACGCTATCAGGGCTGCCACCGGCAACGTGCTCGACCTGAAGGTGCTTATTCCGTTGTTGGCGGGCATCCTGGGAATCGTTCTTCTTCCCAAGACGAGATCGACGCCGCTCTGGCTGACGCTGATGATATTCGCATTCAGCTCGTTCCTGATGTTGCACGAACCGGGAACTCCCGAGGCGGAAGTGGCGGAAATCGCGGCGGAACTCGTGTAGCCTCGGCGCTGGCGGCGCGCGAGTGCCTGTCCATGCCGCATGGTTGTAACACCGCAGACTTCTTTGATGATGTAATATCGGCTTTCCGGTGATGATACATTTCCGTTAATCGAGTACCTGTTAGTTTGTTGCCGGTGTTGTCACAGCGCGTGCGCACTATGATTCCCGCAGGCGAGGCGACTGAGCAATCGACCGATTATTTAACGGCGGTCTTTGCGCACGCAGGCTTCAAACTCACTTTCTCAAACCTGACTTGGGTGGCGCGGCACGGCCTGCATTCGCACTTGGCGGACGTCGGAAATGTGGGATAAATGCAGTTAGCTATTCCAAGCGGGCCCCACACAAACGGGCGCAGGCCGCCGGCTGGCTCGCGATCAGGCACACTCTGCGCCGTGGACCCGATACACACCGCGGTCCCCGGGCGGGCGCGATATAGAGTCGCGGGGCTGCGCAGGTCCGAGTCGGTCAAGAAGCTTCTCGAGGGCAGCCTTCCAGAAATAGCCGGAATCGACCAGGTATCTGCCAATACGCTGACCGGCAATGTGCTGGTCTTGTTCGATGGGAAAATGAGCGCGCGCCACGTCGCTGCTCTTATCGAAGGGGTTCTATCCAACGGAACCAATCCCGGGGCGAATAATAATAATGATCGAGGCGGCGCTTCCTCATCTGCTCGATTCGCGCGCAAGGCGGTTGCAAATGAAGCGACGCGCATGCCGGTTAGTGGAAACGGCCGGCCCTCGCGCGAGGATCCTCCTCCAGCCGGCGACGCGCCGCCCCCGGCCTGGCACGCGATGGACGCGAATGCGGTCCTTGCCCGTTGCAAGACCTCGCCTAAAGGCGGGCTATCCGAGAAAGTCGCCGTTAAGCGCCTCAAGAGCGATGGACCCAATGTTTTGCCGGAACTGGAGCCACGCTCACAGTTGAGCATCCTGCTCGATCAATTCAATTCGTGGCCTGTGGCGTTGCTCTCCGCAGCCGCCGGCATCTCGCTCTTGACCGGCGGGCTTGGAGACGTTGTCGCGATCGCGGGCGTTGTGGCCATCAACGCCGTCATCGGGTACGTCACCGAGAGCCAGTCGGAGAAGACGATTCGCTCGCTGAGCAGCCTCGTGCAGCCTGCGGCGGTGGTGGTCAGAGAAGGCAAGCTCAGAGAAATCCCGGCCCGCGAAACGGTGGCCGGCGACCTGCTGGTACTCAAGCCCGGTAGTTGTGTTGCCGCCGACTGCCGATTAATCGAGGTCCATCACCTCACCGTCGATGAGTCCACTTTGACCGGCGAGAGCATGCCGGTAACGAAGCTCGCCACCGCGCTGAGCGCGTCGGAAGTTCCGCTGCCCGACCGTCTGAACATGGTCTACATGGGGACGCTGGTGACCGGCGGACAGGGGCTCGCAGTAGTGGTCGCCACGGGAGCTTCTTCCGAGATCGGCAAGATACAGAAACTGGCTCAGGGAGCGGAATCGCCCCAGACCCCGATGGAGCGGCAGCTAGCCCGTATCGGAAACCAGCTCGTGCTGATCGCGAGCGGCGTCTGCGGCGGCGTATTTCTTGTCGGGCTCCTTCGAGGATACGGATTCCTGGAAATGCTCAGGAGCTCGATCGCCCTGGCAGTCGCCGCAGTTCCCGAGGGTCTTCCCACGGTGGCTACGACCACGCTCGCCCTCGGCGTTCTCAACATGCGCAAGCATCGCGTGATAGTTCGCCGCCTCGATGCGGTGGAGACGCTCGGATGCGTGCAGACCATCTGCCTGGACAAGACCGGAACGCTGACGCTGAACCGAATGGCGGTGGTCGGTGCCCACTCGGGGATGAAGAGGTTTCGCGTCGAAGATGGCCAGTTCTTCGATGACGAGAAAAGGATCGAGGTTCTGGACGGAGAAAAGGCCGGGATGGCCGAAGTCTGCGCGCTATGCAGCGAGAGCCTCATCGAGAAACAGGCCGAACAGTATGTCCTGAAGGGTTCGTCGACCGAGAATGCGCTGATTCAGATGGCGCTCGGAGCGCGCGTCGATGTCCTGCGGCTGCGCGAGGAATGTCCCGTGCTGAGGATCGTCGCGCGTTCCGAGGACCGCAACTTCATGACCACGCTGCACAGAATCTCCTCCCCTGGCGCGAGCCAATTTCGCGGTCCGTTCCTCGTCGCCATCAAGGGGAGCCCGTCCGAAGTGCTCGCCATGTCTGCGTGGCAACTCAAAGATGGCGAGCGAATACCCCTTACGGACCAGGAGCGATTCGCGATCGGAACCGAGAACGAACAAATGGCCGGGAGACGACTGCGCGTCCTCGGCTGCGCGTATCGCGAGATCGATGCGGAAGAGGCCAGCGGCGAGCTTGCCGGCGGTCTCACCTGGCTTGGCCTGGTCGGCATGGCGGACCCGGTCCGATCGGGTGTCGAGGATGTGATCGGCGGGTTTCACGTCGCCGGGATCGACACCGTGATGATTACCGGTGACCAAAGCTCAACCGCCTACGCGGTCGGCAAGCAGTTGGGCCTAAGCCGCAATGGCCCGTTGGAAATCCTCGATTCGACCCATCTGGCGAATATCGACCCCGCGGTGCTGAAGGCGCTGTCCGAGAAAGTGCAGATATTCGCCCGCGTAAGCCCCGCCCACAAACTTCAGATAGTGCAAGCCTTGCAGAGCGCCGGCAGGGTGGTCGCGATGACCGGCGATGGCATCAACGACGGCCCCGCATTGAAGGCCGCCGACATTGGCATCGCGATGGGAGGCGCGGGGACCGACGTCGCGCGCGAGGTCGCCGACGTTGTGCTCGAGGATGACAATCTCGAGACGATGCTGGTCGCAATCGGCCAGGGGCGGACGATTTATCGCAACATTCGGAAATCAGTGCACTTCCTGCTGTCCACGAATCTGAGCGAAATAATAGTGATGTTCGCGGCGATCGCCGCGGGCCTGGGGCAGCCGCTGACTGCGATGCAGCTTCTCTGGATCAATCTGATCTCGGACATCTTCCCGGGTCTCGCGCTGGCGCTCGAGCCCCCGGAGGCGGATGTGATGAGTCAGGCGCCGCGCGACCCCGCGGAGCCGATTCTCAAGGCCTCGGACTTTGGCCGGATCAGCATGGAGGCGGGCGCTCTCTCCGCCGGCGCGCTCGGGGCGTACGGATGGGGCCTGGCGCGCTACGGCGGCGGCCCTCAGGCGGCAACCCTGGCCTTCACCAGCCTGGCCTCGGGACAACTGCTGCACGCGGCCAGTTGCCGCTCGGAAACGCACAGCGTCTTCGATACGACCAGCTTGCCGCACAATCCCTACCTCACCATCGCGCTGGCCGCATCGTTTGGCGCGCAAGCTCTCACTTTTGCCGTTCCGCAATTGCGCAGCCTGCTCGGAATCGCGCCGATCACACTCACGGACGCGGGCGTGATCGGCGCGAGCATCCTGCTGCCGTTTGCGATCAATGAAGCAACCAAAGGGAAGGGAGGCCGCGAGCAGCAGATTTAGAAGGCACGCGCCCGCCGCCGCCCGAGGGAACAATCGTGCAAAAGAATTTTATGCTCACGTCAGAGTCGGTCACCGAGGGACATCCCGATAAACTCTGCGATCAGATCAGCGATGCGGTTGTCGATCGGTTCCTTCAGCAGGATCCCTATTCCGCGATCATCGCGGAATGCGCCGTCTCGACCGCGATCATCTTCATCGCCGCGCATTTCGCCTCGCAGGCGAGCGTGGACATCCCAACCGCGGCGCGCCAGGTAATCGCCCGCGTCGGTTACGACCAGTCGGACTTCGATGCCAAAACTTGCAGTGTCGTGACCAGCGTTATGGAATTGCCGCGAGATCACCGGCCTGCCTTCGACGAACGAACGCTGACCGAAGATGAGATCGAGCGCATCGCGGCCACAACCGGGGTCACGGTTTTCGGCTTTGCCTGCGATCAGACCGCCGCCCTGATGCCCGTGCCGATCTGGCTGGCCCATCGGCTCGCCAGGAGACTGGCGCAGGTCCGGCTTGAAAAAGTGCTTCCGTACCTGAGCCCCGACGGAACCGTGCAGGTGGGCGTTGAATATCGCAACCGCCGGCCCGCGAGAGTTCACAGCATCACGCTCGTCGGCAGTCAGAGCCCGCACGCCGACTCGGGTGGAACGGACCCGAAGCGTTTCCAAAGCGATCTGAAGGATGCGGTCATAGACTTTGTGTTCCGCGATGAAGAGGTGAGGCCCGATGCGAACACCCGGGTCTTCATCAATCCCGAGGGCACCCAACTGGTCGGCGGGCCGGCGGTGCATTCGGGCCTCACCGGACGAAAAAACGCGATCGACACCTACGGCTCGTACTCGCGCAACAGCGGCGCTGCGCTGAGCGGCAAGGATCCGACGCGGATCGACAGGGTAGGCGCGTACGCCGCCCGTCATGCCGCCAAGAATATCGTCGCCGCGGGACTGGCCAGCGAATGCGAGGTGCAACTGACTTACTCGATCGGCCTTTCCCGCCCCGTCAGCGTCCAGGTGGAGACGTTCGGCACCGGCTCGATTCCGGATGAGGATCTCGTGGCCCTGCTCGAGCGGCATTTTGATTTTCGCCTCGCCGCGATCCTCAAGCAGTTCAATCTGAGATTCCTGCCATCCGCCTCCCAGGATGGGTTCTACGCGAAATTGGGCGCATACGGGCACGTCGGCAGGCAGGACATCTCGCTACCGTGGGAAGATACGGATCGAGCGGCGCTATTGCGGGAGTACCAGGGCCTGACTTCCTCGGCGCGCCCCTGACCGGATATCACCGGGGGCCTGCGCCAGATAATATTGTGCATATTCGTGGGGGCTTGCGCCGGCTCGGTGGGCGTGAATGCCGGCGCGTTACTCGATTGGCGTGGGGCGAAAATGGTTCTGAACTGGATCTACGGCAGTCCGACCTGGCTATGGGGAACTATCGTCGTTGGGCTTTTTGCAGCCAGCGCGTGCAGCGGCCTTTTCTTCTTTCACCGGCTCGTGCACCTGGAGACGCGCAAGAATCACAACGATCTTACGGGTTTTACAATTGCAATCATCAGCGTCAGTTATGCGGTATTACTCGCTTTCATCGCGGTCGCGACCTGGCAATCTTTCAGTGATGCGGGGCATATCGTCGATAATGAGGCCGATTACGTCGAAAGTATCTACCGCGATACGCAGGGGTTGCCCGCGAGTGTCGGCCAGGACATCCGCAGCAATACGCGCCGATATGTAAATACGGTGATCGACGAGGAGTGGCCGGTACAGCAGTCGGGACGTACGCCAAGCCAGGGTTGGGAGCCGCTGCGCAAGATTCACAACGCCATCGTCACGATGCATCCGGCCAATCTCGGCGAGGCCGTAATCCAGGCCGAGCTGCTGAAGACATTGAACGACCTCTATCGTGCGCGGGCCACCCGGCTGTCGGCGGCGGGAGGACACATTCCCAGCGTGATCTGGTGGATCATATTCTTCGGCGCCGCACTTACGATCGGTTACACCTACCTGTTCGGATTTCATGATTTCCGAATGCATCTGGCGATGACCGCATGCGTCGCGACTTCTCTCGCGTTGGTCATCGCGTTGATAATCGCGCTCGACTGGCCCTTTCGCGGCGAAGTCAGCGTCTCCCCCGGCGCCTTCGTCAAGGTCCAGCAATCGTGGTCGGATCTGTCGTTCGAACCGGCGCGTTAGCCGGTGACGAGATTCGGCCGGGCCCGAGTCCCGCGCAATGGCGCAGCGATCAGTCGGTCGCCGTCTCCGCCGACCGCGCCAGTCTTGCCGGATCGATCAATTCGCTCGTCGTGCGGCTCCGTCTCCTGCCGAGACCTCACCGCCAAGGCGAGAAGGAGACCGGAAGAGGTCGAATTCTCTATGGCACTGGAATGACCACAACTCCGGCGGGACCTTGGAGACCGGTGGTGCCACCGGAGAGCGTGCTCAGCAGGTTCCCGCTGGAGTCATATACCGTGACGCTGCCCGTGTAGTCAGCCACAAAGGTCAGTTGCTGCCCGCCTACGTAAACATTCTGGATCCCTACGGGTGAGCTGACGCCGTTGGTGATGGTGGAAGCCGGCGAAGGGTCGCCGCTATCCAGCGGTGGCGAATAGATAGTTACGCTGTTGCCACCGTTGTTCGTCACAAGAAGGTCCCCTGAAGGATCAAGGGCCAGTCCGTACGGGATATTGAGACCCGTGTTGTCAGTGCAGGAACCGGTCCCCGTACCGGTACAGCAGCTCCAAGGGACGCCGGCGGCCGTACACGCGCTGTTGAATTGGCCCTCGATTGTGACGCTGGGGGTTTCGTTGAGGGTCCCCGTGCTGCTTCCCAGCGGCGCGAAGCGGGATACGCTGCCCATGAAGCCCGGCCCGCCACCGTAGTTCGCTACCCAGATGTTTTTGGAGGCATCGAGAATAATGGCGTCGGGGGCGCTGAACCCCGTATTGGAACCAGTGATGGTCAATGTCGGGGCCTCGTTGAGAGGCCCGGTGCTGCTTCCCAGCGGCGGATAGATCGTGACGCTGCCGCCAAAGTTTGTCACGTATATATTCCCGCTTGAATCGAGTGTAATGCCGGCGGGGGAACTTAGCCCGGTGTTGTCAACGCAGGTTCCTTTTTCCGGACCGGTGCAACAGGAGCATGGCGTGCCGGCGGCCGAGCAATAGCCATTAGATTGGCCGCCGATGGTTGCGATAGGCGCCTCGTTAAGAGTCCCGGTGCTGCTTTCCAGCGGCGAATAGATCGTCACGCTGCCGTACCCGCTGCACCCGCCGGTCTCATTCGCCACGTAAATGTTGCCGGTTGAATCCAGCGCCATGCCGACGGGCCCGCTGAGCCCGGTGGCTGGGCCGCCGATGCTGGCGACCGGCGCTACGTCGTAGGTACTGGCGGCGGCCGCAACGGCCTCGCTCCCCGGGATGGATTCAAACTGGTAGCCGAAGAAGGACAGGAAAAGGTCGATAATGCCCTGTTCATAATCCAACACGTAGACTCTGGCCGGCTTCGGGGTCGCGGTCGGGGTTGGCGTCGGCGATAAAGTCGGCGTCGGCGTCCCTGTCGCGGTCGCTGTCGCAGTCGCCGTCGCGGTCGCAGTTGGCGTCGGGGTTTCCGTAGGCGTCTCAGTCGCAGTCGGAGTTTCCGTAGGCGTCTCAGTTGGCGTCTCAGTTGGCGTCGCGGTTTGGGTTGGGGTCGCAGTTTGCGTGGGAGTTTCGGTCGGAGTCGGAGTTTCCGTGGGCGTCTCGGTCGGCGTTGGAGTTTGCGTTGGAGTCTCAGTCGGCGTGGGGCCTTCCGTTCCCGAGCACGCGAGCTTGACAGTTTGCGTGACGCTCACCGTGCTTCCCACCGAATTGTCTTTGAACGCCAGCACCCCTTTGAAGTCATGAACGAGGTTTGGGGTACAATCGACGTTCACCCCGCATGATGCTCCAGGCCCCAACTGATTGGGTGCCGGGTCGGTCACCGTCTTGCAGGTTCGTCCCCCGATGCTGAAGACGGGAGCCGCACCCGCGTTAATCAGCGTGAACTCCACGGCGGTTGTGGTCGAGTTGTTGGTCACGATCGCCTGGCTTATCTTTCCGTCTCCAACGGGAACTTCTCCGAAATCGACGGGGTTGGGCCCAAGGGTAAGCGACGGCTTTGGGATGACTCCCGTGCCTTTGAGCGTCACGTTCTGCGGGCTTTTTGATGCGTTGTCGGTGAATTGCAGGGTGCCTTTGAACGAGCCTTCCGCGGTGGGCGCGAATGTGACGCTGGCCGCGCATGAAGCGCCGGCTGCCAACGCTCCTGATGACTTGCAGTTCTGGCTTTCAAGACTGAATGGCACCGACGGCCCGCCGACCGCACTGAAGGAGACGCTTTCCGATGTCGAAGTATTGGTTACCGTCACTCCCATCGTCGCCGTCTGGCCGACGATGATCTTGCCGAAATTGATTGTACTGGGTACGAACTTGAGCTTTGGAGCACTGGGAGCGGCGAACGCGGGCGCCGCGATCGTGGCCATAAGAAAAAAGCCGGCCAGAATATTCCGCGCTATATTCATGCTTCTGCCCATCGCGTGCTCCCCCCTCCGAATCCTTTTGAGCGGGAATCCCCCTGTTTGATGGTCTGGAAAAGGCTGGTTTATAGCCGACTGGCATGCTGTAACGCAAGATACCGAAACGTTCTTTCAGTGTTGTACGGCTCGCCAGGTTTGAAGCTCGATGCCGGCAACACCTATTGCGCGGGCGACGCCAGCGCCGCGATCTTCCGCATCATTTTTCGGGGCGCGAATTCGGAACGCTGCGGACCGGAAATCCTGCACGCAGGCGCAGCGATCAGTCGGTCATCGTTTCGGTCAGCCGGGTTAAGCTTGCCCGGTCGCCGATCGCAACCAGATGGTCGCCCGCGCGCACGACGGTCGCCGGTTGAGGAATGATCGAGATCGGTTCATCGCCGCGCTTGAGCGCGATCACACGCAGCTTGGGAATGTCCTGCTCAAGCGCTTCGATCGTCCGGCCGGCGGCGCGGCTGCGCTCGTCCACCCGAATTTCCTCGAGGTCGATTTGATCGCCGCGGCCGGGCTGCGCAAGCTCGAGAAAATCGACGACCGCCGGACGCAGAATCGTTGACGCGATGCGCATCCCGCCGCGCTGGTAAGCGGATACGACCTGGTCCGCACCCGCCAGCCGCAGCCGCCTGATCCCGGCGTCGGATTCACCGCGCGCGTGAATCTTGACCGCCGGATTCTTCTCGCGCGCCGAGAGCGCGATATATACGTTATCCGAGTCCGAGCCGGTCGCGGCCACCAGCGCCCGCGCCGAGCGAACGCCGGCTTCTTCCAGAACCTCGTCTTCGAGCGCCGATGCGATCAGATGCAGCACGCCCATTCGGGTCAGCTCCGCATCCAGCGCCGGATTCGGATCGATCACGACCACCGGCAGCCCGTGGCGAAGCAGCTCCTCGGTCACGACCCGGCCGAACCGTCCGAAACCGCACACGATTACGTGTCCCTCGATCTGATGTATTTTGCGTTGCATCGCGCTTGTCCCCAGGAATTCGCGTAGCTGTCCCTCGATTACTAGTTCCGCCGCAACCGCGAGAAGGTAGAACGCGGTCCCGA
>Ga0187770_10000037_pt1 | contig 58007 bp, 78 predicted proteins | sample 0116_SJ02_MP02_2_FD_133154 | JGI IMG/M metagenome (GOLD analysis project Ga0187770, IMG submission 133154) | Tropical peat soil microbial communities from peatlands in Department of Meta, Colombia - 0116_SJ02_MP02_20_MG | ecosystem: Environmental > Terrestrial > Soil > Wetlands > Peat | place...
AGAGGGCAAGTGGCAGGGGGAGAAGCGCAGACTCATAGACAGGGAGGCCCTTCTTGCAGCCACGGGTGAACTCACTCCTGAGGTCAAGGAATCCGAGGACATCTTCGAGCGCCACTACAAATACCGCTGATGGGAAATTGGGGGAGTTCGTCCCGGCCATGAAGGTCGATGACCTCGCCGAAGGCGCCATTTCCGCCGTCGACCTGAAGGGCGCTCACATCCTGCTGTCTAAGATAGGAGGGGAGGTCTATGCCGTAAGCGGCATCTGTACTCACGAGGAGACAGACCTCGCCCGGGGGTTTGTCCTCGAGGACAGGGTTATCTGCCCACTGCATCTTTCGCAGTTCGACCTCCGGACTGGTCAGGTGATGAATCCACCTGCGGAGGTCCCGCTCCAACGCTTCAATGTTAAAATAGAAGGCGAGGCGATTCTTGTCGAAGTCTAAGGAGGTTTTCTGAAGGTTGCTCAAGTCTGAAGTCCTCGATATTGAAAAGGTTAGGGCCGACTTCCCGATCCTCAAGCGTACGGTCCATGGGAAGAGGCTCGTTTATCTCGACAACTCCAACACGACCCAGAAGCCAAGGGCAGTGATAGATGCCCTGGTCGACTATTACTCCAAGCACAACTCGAACGTCCACAGGGCAGTCTACGCACTTGCCGAAGAGGCTACCGAGCTCTACGAGGGGGCAAGGCGGAAGGCCGCGCAGTTCGTAGGCGCCGCGGCAAAGGACCTTGTCTTCGTAAGAGGGACGACTGAGGCGACCAACTTGGTTCGGTTCGCCTGGGGTGAAAAGAACGTGAGGAGAGGGGATCTACTCGTCTCTACGTTGATGGAGCATCACAGCAACATCGTTCCTTGGCAACTGCTTGCAAAGAGCAAGGGAGCGACGCTGAAGTTCGTCGGCCTACGACGGGACGGCACGCTTGACATGGGGAGCTTCGAGAACCTTCTGAAGGAATCCCCAAGACTGGTCGCGGTCACTCACTGTTCGAACGTGCTAGGCACAATTAATGATGTCCCTAGGATATGTGCCAAGGCGCACGCCGCGGGCGCCACTACGCTTGTGGACGGGGCACAGGCGGTTCCTCACATGCCCGTCGACATCAAATCCTTCGGGCCCGATTTCTACGCATTCTCGGGACACAAGATGCTCGGGCCCACGGGGATCGGCGCTCTGTTGGCCCGGAAGGAGCTTCTGGAGGAGATGGAGCCATTCCAGGGGGGAGGGGAGATGATCAGGGAGGTGTTTCTGGACCACTCGACCTGGAACGACGTCCCCTACAAATTCGAAGCGGGTACCGTCAACATAGCGGACGCAATCGGCCTCGGCGCCGCGATTGACTACCTTACGGGCCTTGGCATGGACAAGGTTAGGGAGCACGAGATCAGGCTCCTTGATTACGCTTTGCAGACCCTGGCAGAGGTAAAGGGCTTCAGCCAGTATGGGCCTCTCGACACGAAGAGGAGGGCCGGGGTGATCTCCTTCAACTTCGCAGACGTACACCCCCACGACCTGGCTACGGTTCTCGACGAGGAAGGCATCGCAATCCGCTCCGGGCACCACTGTGCCCAGCCTTTGATGCGCTGGCTGGACGTGGCGGCGACCAGCAGGGCGAGTTTCCACGTCTACAACTCGTACGACGATGTCGACACGCTAAAGGCCGGTCTGAAGAAGGCAGGGGGCATCTTCAAGGTATGAGCAGTGCCGACATATACCGTGAGCTGATCCTCGACTATTATAGGAATCCGAGGAACTTCGGGAAGCTTGAGAAGTTCGACATAGATGCCAGGGACACCAACCCCCTCTGCGGAGACGAGGTCGAGATTCAGATAAGAGTGGGGGAGGGGAAGGAAATTGAAGACATCAAGTTCGTGGGCAAGGGGTGCGCAATAAGCCAGGCTTCGGCTTCCATGCTCACCGAGCTGGCGAAGGGGAAGAAGCTGGATTGGGTGAAAGAGGTCACTAAAGATGACATTTTCAAAATGCTGGGCAACCCTGACCTGGGCCCCTCAAGGGTGAAGTGCGCCCTGCTCGGAATGAAGGTTCTGAAGACCGGGGTCTATGGTTACCTCGGTGCTCACTACGAAGACTCTGATGGGTCCGAGGGCACAGCCTAGCCCGGCAGGTGAATCCCCGGCGCGAGCCCGAAGGCAACGAGCAAGTAGTAGGCCGGCAGAATGATGACAGGGGCGAGGAGGGCTGCCCAGAACACCAGCTTCAACACTCCCTTGAGCTCGGTCTCCAGCTGTGCCTGGCTCCTGGGCACATGGTTCTTGACCCACTGTAGGGGATTCAGTCTCTTCGTTACCATGTTGAACAACGGCGCTTGATCTCCCCGACAGGATATAAATCGTGTCCTGAGCTGATCCGTCATTTCTAGGGGCTCGCGGGGGCTGGCGCGACCCAGAGCTTCGCCCCTTCTCCTTCTTTGCGCGGCGCTTTGCCGGACATTACGTGCCGCTTTAGCAGCTGGATTCCGAGAGCCGGGTCGACCCCCTTCGGGCACACGAAAGAGCAGGAGCCGGCGAAGTGACACCGCCACACGCCGTGCGCGTCGTCGAGCAGTTCAAGCCTCTTCTCCCCCCCTTCGTCCCTCGGGTCCGTAAGGTACCTGTAGGCCTGGGCAAGAGCCTGTGGTCCAGGGAACTTCGAATCCGTCGCGACAGTGGGGCAGGACGAGGTGCAGAGGCCGCACTTTATGCAGTAGGTGAACTGGAGTACCTTCTCCATTTCTTCTGGCTTCATCAAGTACTCGGCCGACGGCTTCTCCATCTCCTGTGTGTCGGCACGGATTAGGTGGGGCATCATCTCCCTATGTTTCTCGAAAAACGACTCTAGGTCCGTCACCAGGTCCTTGATTATGGCGAAGTTGTCCATGGGTTGTGCTACGACCCTCTCTTCGCCGAGTTCAGCCACCTGAGTGTAGCATGCGAGCCTAGGCCTCCCATTGATTTTCATCCCGCAGGAGCCGCACGACGCCTGCCTGCAGGAGAAACGCAAGCCTATGGAGTGGTCAAGGTAATCCCGTGCGTACAGGAGCGCGTCGAGGACCGTCATCCCTTCGCGCTTTGGAACTGCGTACTCGGTCATCCTCGGCTTGACATCGTTGAACGGGTCGAACCGCTGGACGACAAGCCTAACTTCTGTCAAACCGGGCCGCCCCCGAACACCGCCAGGATTACTGTCCTGGTCCCATAGGCCACAGCGACGACTATCGCAAGGACGGTGACTGCGTCCACCCACGCGGTCCAGGGCTTCGTCTGCCTGAGCTCGTTCAGTATGATTCTTACACCATTGAACCCGTGGACCAGCACCACCACAAGCAGCGCCTCTAGGAAGATGGCGTAGAAGCCGTTCTTGTAGATCGACAGGATGTTGTTGAAGGAGATGGCGGTGGCATATGGATAGATCACTCCCTGCATGATCAGGTGCACAGATACGAGCGCAACCGCGGCCACAGCGGTCGCGTACTGGACAAGCATAAGTCTGGACTCTCTCATCCCATCCCCTCGAAGAGCACCAAGAAGGCCCAGGTTGCAGCCGCTACAGCTATCGCAATGGCTACGTAGATCAGAACCTTCTGGCCGAAACCGAGGCCCTTGGGTCTGTAGGGGTACTCTATGGCCGAAGGCTTCCGGAGTATCAGGCCGAACTCAGCGAGTATCAGCCTTACCCCGTTGACTCCATGGAAGAAGAGCACCAACACGACCAGTATCAGTATGAGATGGCCGAAGGAGTTCTCGAAGATGCTCCCTATGAATTCCCAGGCGGACGGACTCGGGCCTGTCCCTGTGGGGCCTCCGACGAAGAAACTCGTATCCCCCAGGTGGCCCAAGACGTAGAGCAGTATGGCGACGCCCGTCACCCGCTGGAAGAAATAAGCCCACCTTTCGGCGTTGTAGTGATAGGGGTCAAGCCATCCAAGAACTCCCCTCTTGTTCTTCGCTTTCTCTTCCCCGACCGCCATGTCGTCTAGCCTCCGCCACTCCTATTTGCGGTTTGTTAGTAGTGCCTCTCCGCAGGCTGATACTTCGTTATTGTAACAGGCGAATACTCCAGCCTCGGCCCATCTTGCCCCCTGTAGGCCAGCGTGTGCTTCAACCAGTTCCCGTCGTCTCTATCGGGGTAGTCTCTCCTCGAATGGGCGCCCCTCGATTCCGTCCTAGCCAGGGCCCCAGCAACCACCACCTCGGCCACGTCGAGCATGCTTTCCACCTCCAGGACGTCGCTCAGGTTCGTGTTGTACACCCTGCTCCTATCCTCGCAATGAAGGAAATCTTTGCTCTTGAGATCCCTGATGGTTGCGAGAGCCTCCGATAGCCCCTCCTTGGTCCTGTAGACAAACACGTCTTTCGCCATGAGCCTTTGGAGCGTGTCCCTCACTTCGTAGGGGTTTGTCTCTCCCTTGCCGTGGAATATCCCGTCGAAAATCCTCTTCTCCTCTATCGCGGCCAGTTCTGCTGGAGGCGTGGGGGCCTGCCGCCCCTCAGTGTAATTCGCTGCCTCCGCGCCTGTTATCTTCCCCCACACAAGGCACTCGGCCGTGGAGTTGGCGCCAAGCCTGTTGGCGCCGTTGATACTCACACAGGCCGCCTCACCGGCCGCCCACAGTCCTCTCATCTTTGTCGCGCCGTCGATGTCAGTGTCTATCCCCCCCATGACGTAATGGCACACCGGCCGCACGGGAAGGGGCTTCTCCACCGGGTCGATCCCTCTGAACTTGATTGCTATTTCCCTGATTTGTGACAGCCTAGATTTGATCTTCTCGGCGCCCACGGGAGACAGGTCCAGGTGTAGGTAGTCGAGCCCCGACGCTTCGTCCTTGAACCCTCTCCCCTGCTCGATTTCGGTCATCATCGCCCTGGATACAACATCCCTCGAGGCCAGTTCTAGCTTGTTTGGCGCGTAGTCCTTCATGAACCTCTGGCCGTCCCTGTTCAGAAGTACCCCTCCTTCTCCCCTGGCCGCCTCTGTGATGAGTATCCCGGACGGAATGAGGCCCGAGGGGTGAAACTGTATGAACTCCATATCCTTCAGGGGTATCCCCGCCTTGTAGGCGGCCGCCAGGCCGTCGGGAGTCGAGCTGTAGGCGTAGGTAGCGAAGCTGTACAGGCGCCCCGCGCCCCCGGTGGCCATGATCCCCGCCTTCCCGAGAATCTGGGCGAAGTTCCCGGACTTCATCTCGATGGCAGTTATGCCCCTGAACTCCCCTCCCTCGGAGAGGATTGAGGTCGCGAACCACTCCTGGTAGAAGCGAATGTTGGCGTACTTGGTAGCGGTGTCGTAGAGGGTCTGCATCTCGAAGAACCCCACTTTGTCTTCGGCGTAGGTTGCACGAGGGTAACTGTACCCCCCGAACCATCTCTGGGCTATCCTGCCGTCTTCTCTGCGCGACCAGGGGAGCCCCCAGTGCTCAAGCTGGTAAATCTCCGCTGGCATCAAGTTCACGAACCTTTCCACCGCGTCCTGGTCGGCTAGGTAGTCAGAACCCTTCACCGTGTCGAAGAGGTGCGACTCGAGCGAATCGCCCAGTTCGGGGTAGAGCACCGCCGCTGTCCCTCCTTCAGCGCTGACGGAGTGAGCTCTCATAGCCTGGACCTTCGATACGACAGCGATGTCCGCCTTCCCGGCGCTGACGCGCGCCGCCTCGATTGCGGCTCTCAGGCCCGCTATTCCAGAACCGACTACGACAAGGTCGTGCCTGAGGGTCTCAACCAAGCGGATGCTCGTTAGCTGGGCTGCCTCCGACGATTCTTAGGTCTTCCTCGGGGGGCCCACCTAAAACGAATGCGCGGTTCCTGCGTCCGCGCGGCCAGCTGCCATCCTTACGAGTTAGGCTCTCGGCGTATAACCCACCCTCAGGCGCCGAATGCCATGGTCGAGACCATTGACCACGACGTTGTCATTGTCGGGAGTGGTCTCGCGGGCTTGCGGGCGGCAGTCGAGATCCTTTCCCGCTGGGGGGACTCGGGGAAGACCCTCGGTGTCCTTTCGAAGCTCGCCCTGATGCGCAGCCATTCTGTCGCCGCCGAAGGCGGGACAGCAGCGGTGTTATACCCCGAGGACGGGGACAGCCTCGAGCTGCACGCATGGGACACCATCAAGGGGAGCGACTTCCTGGCAGACCAAGACTCTGTCTGGAAGTTCGTTTCCCTCTGTCCTGTCGAGATTAGGCAGATGGAGCGGTGGGGGACTCCATGGAGCAGGAGGGAGGACGGAAGGATCGCGCAGAGGCCCTTCGGCGGCCACAGCTTCGATCGTGCAACCTTCGCCCAAGACAAGGTTGGGTTTTTCGAGATGAGGTCCCTTTACGACAAGCTACAGGAGCATCACAACTGGACCAGATACGACGAGACCTTCGTCACCTCCATAGTCGTCCAAGACGGGGCCTTCAGGGGTTTCATCGGAATCAAGCTGAAGGCGGGCGCCCTCGTCTATTTCAGGGCAAAGGCTGGAATAATCGCCACGGGGGGCGCAGGCCAGCTCTGGAAGTTCACAGCCACTTCAGTGAGCACCACCGGGGACGGCATCGGCCTGGCCTACCGGGCAGGCCTCCCCATAGAAGACATGGAGTTCATGCAATTCCACCCGACTGGCCTTATTCCGACCGGGATCCTGATCACCGAGGGGGCGAGGGGCGAAGGGGGCTACCTTGTGAACTCGAAGGGGGAGAGGTTCATGCAGAAGTACGCGCCCTCGAAGATGGAGCTCGCCCCCAGGGACGTCGTCTCCCGGTCAATGATGAAGGAGATCAACGAAGGGAGGGGGTTCACGGACGAAGACTCGGGGCTCTCCTACCTCCAGCTTGACCTCAGGCACCTAGGGCGGGAGAAGATAGACACCAAGCTTCCATTCATCAAAGAGCTGTCAATGAAGTTCATCGGGGTCGACCCAGCCGAAGAGCCAATCCGCATTAAGCCCACGGCGCACTACACCATGGGTGGAATCAGGGTAGACGGGAACGGGAGGGTGCTTGACGGCGGTGGCCGTTTCGTAAAGGGCCTCTGGTCAGCGGGCGAATCTGCATGCGTCAGCATACACGGGGCCAATAGGCTGGGGTCCAACTCCACCGCTGAATGCCTGGTCTACGGGAGGATAGTCGGCGAGGACGTCACTGCTTACCTCGACTCCGAACCAAAGACACTTCCGCCTTCCGATAGCTCCGTCGTTTCGGCCGAGGAGGATAGGGTCTTCAGGGACCTGTTTAGGCGGGAGGAATCGTCGGCCGACGTCTATTCTGTAAAGGCGAGACTCAGGGACATCATGGACAAGTCAGTCTACGTGTTCAGGGATGAAACGGGATTGAGCGACGCTGTGAGGCAAGTAAGGGCGCTGAAGGACGAATTCAGGGGGGTAAGAGTCACGGATGGCGGCAATGTGTTCAACTACAATCTCCAGGACGTACTCGAAGTCGGCATCATGCTGGAGCTGGCGGAGGTTGTGGCCCAGGGTGCCCTCAACAGGCGGGAGTCAAGAGGGGGGCATGCCCGCACCGACTACCCCAAAAGGGATGACACAGGCTGGTTGAAGCACACCCTGGCCCTGAGGACCCCCGATGGCCCGGCGTTCAGCTACTCCCCTGTGGCGATTACCATGTGGAAGCCTGTGGAGAGGAAGTACTGAGGTGTGAGCATGGACAAAATCACTCTCAAAATCAGTCGGTCTGGGGGCAAGCGTGTCAGCTATGAAGTTAAGTACAGGAAGGGAATGACCGTCCTTGACGCCCTGACAGAGGTGAGGGAGAAGCAGGACAGTTCCCTCGGCTACAGGCACAGCTGCAGAATGGGGATTTGCGGATCCTGCGGCATGACCATAGAGGGGCTCCCCATGCTCGCATGCCAGACCCAAGTTTCTACCCTGAACAAGGAGACGATCAACATCGAGCCGCTGCACAACATGGACGTGATCAGGGATCTCGTGGTCGACATCATCCCGTTCTTTGACCTCCACCGCTCTGTCAGACCGTATCTCATAAGGAACAACGTCAACGAGCGGGACCACTCTGACAGGGAATTCAAGGTACTCACAGAAGAGGCAGAAAGGTTCCTCCAGTTCGACTATTGCATCATGTGCGGCCTCTGCTACGCGGCCTGCCCGACCGTAGCGCTCGATCCGTTCTACACCGGACCGCAGGCAGTCGCCCAGGCGTACAGGTACATGGCCGACCCCAGAGACGAGGGGTGGGAGAAGCGCATCGATCTTCTGGACACTTCCCACGGGGTCTGGAGATGCCACATGGCTGGAGCCTGCAGCTCCGTCTGTCCCAAGGACGTCGACCCGGCCAAGGCTTTGCAGCTGGCAAGGATGGAGGTGTTGAAGAAGCGCGTCCTCAGAAAGCGCGGAAAGGAGGGCTCCGGACTCGTCCCTCCGCCAGTCGCGGGAGTTGCCAAGGAGGGTGTCAAGCCCCCGCCGTTTGACTTCGGGGGTGCCGAGAAGTGAAGCGGGATAGGAGGTTCAAGGCAGGAATAATCTCCAGCCTTAACCCCATCGGGTTCAATCTGGAGAGGTGGAGCTACACGGTCCATCGCGTGACCGGGGTCATCCTTGTTGGCTACCTGATGGCACACATCTTCGAGACCTTTCAGCTGGGAGCAGGCTCGACCGCCTGGGCAAACACCATGGCGGCGCTGCACTCTCTGGGCCCACTAGAACTGGTTGGTCTTTGGATTGTTGCGGGGTCCGCTCTCTACCATGGCGGCAACGGCATTCGGCTCGTCCTCAACGAGGCTTTCGGGAGGTTCATGGGGAAGCCGATCCTCCCTGTTTACCCCTACTCCCCCACTTCTCTAGGGAAGAACCAGAAGATTGCTGTCTGGACGATTACGGGATTGGTCCTCGCACTCTGGGTGTGGGCAGGGGTGTATCTGCTCGCTGGAGTTGGAGTGATCTGAGAATGGTAGGGCCTGCAGACGCGAAGGGAGGGAGCCTGATGAGAGAATCCTGGAACATGATCGTGACGTACATCACGGCCGTGATCCTCGTTTTCGTGCTCACTTTTCACCTGCTGCTGCACAGTCCCCTTTCAGGCAAGGCTTTCGACGCCACACTGTCGTTTGGCTACGCCACAGGGGACCTGACCTACTACCAGGTGATTTTCGGCTTGCTGCTATTTACAGCAGTCATACACGGCTTCAACGGGATCAGAGCGATGGCAATCGAGTGGCTGCACCCCACTAGGCGGGCGTGGCTACTGAACGTGATCGTCTTCGTTTTGATGGCCTTCTTCCTTGCCGTGGGGACCGTCACCCTCATAGTAGTGGGCTGAAGCGTCGGACAGGCGTCTGCCCTTGCTGGGGGGTGAGGTTGAAAACTGCGCCAGGCGAAGAGTAAACGACCGTTTACTTGTTGCCTTCGCCCCGTTTCATGAAAGACACGTTTATAACCGCACTCACAATCGGCCGGGTTCACGAGAGGGGTAAAGTGCCTCACTACGGTTACGGTTTCGAGGGTTTCGACCCGGCGGTACACGTTAGGGCTAGCGGAAGGGAAGTCAACATTTCCCCCAAAGCTGCCCGAGAGATAGCGGTCACAATCAAGGGGATGATGCTTTCGAAGGCGATTGAGCTTCTTGAGCGCGTGGAGAGCAAGGAGATGCCCGTCGCGTTTAGGAGGCACAAACTAAAGGTCGGCCACAGGAGCGAGCTCCAGGGGTTCCCCACTGGCTCCTACCCCGTCAAGGCTGCCAAGGCCTACCTGGACGTTCTCCACAACCTGGAGGGCAACTCTGAATTCAAAGGGCTCGACACGGACAGGGTCCGCATAATCCACGCGGCGGGCTACGCTGGAAGGACGACTAAGGACTACACGCCGAGGGCCTTTGGTAGGAGTTCTCCCAACTTCCACCAGCTGGTCCACATCGAAGTCGTAGGCAAGGAAGTATAGGCATGTCTGTTCAGCAGAGAACCACCGTAAAGTCAATTCTGACTACGAGCAGGTCCTATGCCGAGCTGGACGAGTTCTTCGAGAAGGAGCTCAAAGACGCTGGCTACGGAGGGCTTGAGGTGCAGAAGTCCCCTGTAGGGACGACGCTGAAGGTCTACGTCGCAAGGCCTGGGCTCGCTATCGGCAGGCGTGGGACTGGCATCAAGGACCTTACCGACAAGGTAACCGCCGAGTTCGGCTTCCCCAATGCGCAGATTGCGGTCACCGAGGTGGAAAACCCGGAGCTCAACGCGAGAATCATGGCCGCCCGCATCGCCCAGATCGTCTCGCGCGGCACCGCATTCAGGAGGGCCGCCCAGTGGTCCGTGAACAACATAATGAACGCAGGAGCTGCTGGAGTCGAAATCTCAGTCGCGGGCAAGCTCAGGAGCGATAGGTCCCACGGCGAAAAGTACAGAGCCGGCATAGTGCCCAAGAGCGGGGACACGGCCGCAAGGTCGGTCAGCGAGGCAACCACCGATGTCCTGATGAAACTTGGCCTCTACGGCATCAAGGTCAAGATAGCGTTGAAGGACGCCCTCCCGCCGGACTTTCAACTGAAGGAAGACGTCAAGGCAGAGGAGAAGAAAGAAGATGGCACAGCTCAAGCCGAAGGAACTGAGGAAGCAGGACGCTGACAAGCTTAGGCAGACGCTCTTTGACCTCAGGTCGGAGCTCTCCAAGCTTGCCGGGGGTGCACAGAGAGGGGTTGTCAAGAAGGATGTGGGCAACATCAGGCGACTCCGTAGGGACATCGCCAGGGTGGTCACGGTAATGCACGAAAAGGGGGTCTCAGAGTGAACGTGATAGGCGAGAAGCTGAAGGTCCTCACTTCGAGCGATCCGACGAAGTCAGGGAGGTCGGGGAAGGTCCTCCTAGACACAGCCAACACGCTCCTGCTTGAAGAGGAAGGGCGCACATTCCGGGTGGAAAAAGCAGGGGCTGCGTTCCAGATTGTGGGTTCCGGGAAGGTCGTCACAGGCTCCGACATTGCAGGCAGGCTGCAGGACAGGGTGGGGAGACGGGGCGAATGACGTCCGCAGGTCTCGAGGTGACAGCACCACGGAAGAAATGCCAGGACGAAAGGTGCCCGTTCCACGGAAACGTAAAGGTCAGAGGGCGCCTCCTGTCGGGGAAGGCGGTGTCCACCGCTGGCAAGAGCTTCGTGGTGGTGGAGATGCAGTACCTCCACATGGTTCCCAAGTTCAACAGGGGGGAGAGACGGAGGAGCAGGGTGAGCGCCCACATCCCCCCCTGCATCGATGTCCGTGACGGAGATGAGGTCACCCTCGGGGAATGCAGGCCGCTCTCGAAGACGATTTCCTTTGTCGTCGTTGAATCGAGGAGGGAAACCTAGTGTCGACCAAGTCCCGCGCAGTTTCGGCCAAAGGGGTCGAGGAATTCAAAAACTACATCACGCGCGCGATACCCCTCTACGCAGTCATAACATGCGCGGACAACACAGGGGCGAAGACATTGAGGGTCGTGCAGGTCACGAAAGCGAAGGGGAGGCACAGCCGCATCCCTGCCGCCTCGGTTGGGGATTCCATCGTGTGCGTCGTGAAGAAGGGACCGCCGGAGTTGAAAAAGTCTGTTTTTGGCGCAGTGATAGTCAGGCAGAAGTACCCGGTAAGGAGGGTGAGCGGCCAGCGAATTGTCTTCGAGGATAACGCGGCGGTCATAATAACCCCCGAGGGGGACCTGAAGGGGACGGACATCAAGGGGCCGGTGGCAAGCGAGGCCGCTGAAAAATGGCCCAGGATCGCCAACTTGGCGTCCATTATAATCTAGGTGGGTTCGATGAAGTTCGGGTCGCAGCTCTCTGCTGAGCTCAGGGAACGGCACGGCAAGCGGAGCGTCAGGCCCCGCGTAGGGGACACCGTGAGGATAGTAAGGGGAGAGTTCAAAGACATCGAAGGAAAAGTCACTCGCGTTGATTCACGTGGGGGCGCCGTTATGGTCGAAGGCGTCACCCGAGAAAAGATCAAGGGAGGGACGTCGCCTGTGCCGATCAGCTCGTCCAAGGTCGTCATCACAAACCTCGCGCTAGACGATAAGATTCGGAAGAAGAAGCTGGAGGGAACGGCATAGATGGGGAAGAAGGGCGGACGGAACAAAATGAAGCGCCTGGCTGCTCCTCGCAGCTGGGACATAGCGAGGAAATCCAACAGGTTCGTGTTCAAACCCCTGCCAGGGCCGCACGCAATCACTGCAGCCTATCCGCTTGGGGTCGTCGTTAGGGACATGGCTTCCATGGCAAGCCTCTCGAGAGAGCTCAAGCTCATGTTGAAGGCCGGGAGCGTGAAGGTGGACGGCAAGGAAAGACGGACCCCCCGGTTCCCGGTTGGACTCTTCAATGTCGTAAGCGTCCCGCTGGAAGGAGCCGACTTCAGGATGGTCCCGACGCCGAAGGGCCTATTGCTCGCGAGGGTGAGCGCCGATGAGGCCACGAAGAAACTCTGTAGTGTCAACACCAAGACCAAGGTCAGGGGAGGCCACATCCAGTATGGACTTCACGACGGCCGGTCGATGATGGACGACAAGATTGACCTTTCGCCGGGAGACGCGGTGCTCATCGAAGTCCCCTCCCAGAAGGTGCTCGGACAGACGAAGCTCGCCAAGGGATCACTTGGCCTGGTGCTAACAGGCGACAGGGCGGGACAGATGGGCAAGATTGCGGACGTGAAGAAGGGGACAATTTCACGTGAGAAGATGGTCAGGATATCCCTCCCGAGCGGCGAGGCGGAAATCCCGTCCAGGCTCGTCTTCCCTGTAGGGACCGACGCCCCACTGATAACGGTAGGAGTTACGGCGCCATGAGCCAGGCCGCGGTTCAGGAGAACCCGATGAGGAAGATACGCGTAGGCAAGATAGTTGTCAACATAGGACTCGGCAAGTCCGGGGAAGCCATCGAGAGGGGGAAGAAGGTCCTCGAGCAGGTGACAGGCCAAACTCCGACGCAGACACGGGCGAAGCGCTCCGTGAGGGACTTCGGTATCCATAAGGGGGAACCCATAGGAGTGGTGGTGACGGTCAGGGGTGACGCGACGTCCGCCCTGATAGAGAAGCTACTGACGGCCAGGGAGAAGAAGCTGAACGAGTCCTGCTTCGACTCCCGCGGATCTGTTTCCTTCGGGATTAAGGAGCACATAGAGATCCCCGGAATACGCTACGACCCCGCCATAGGCATACTCGGCATGAACATTTCCATACTTCTCGAAAGGCCCGGGTTCAGCGTGGCGCGGAGGGGGCGCAGGGCGTCCCGGGTGGGAAAGAGCCACCTTGTTTCGAAGGAAGAGGCGATGCAGTACTTCAAGGAGAAGTTCGGGGTGACTGTACAATGAAAGAGAGGCACCCGAAGGAGAGAAAGTACGGTAAGTCGACGCACTACTGCAAGCGGTGCGGCCAGTATGGAGCTGTGATAAGGTCCTACGACCTCGTTCTCTGCAGGCAGTGCTTCAGGGAAGTCGCTGAGAAGCTCGGCTTCAGGAAGTACGACTAGGAGATAGAGGAAATGCCCGCGACAAATATTCTGGCAAACCTGTTCTCGAGCCTCCAGAACGCAGAGATGAGGAACAAAAAGGAGTGCGTAATCATACCAGCGTCGACCTTGGCGAGCGAGGTCCTACGCGTCCTTCAGAAGAGGAGGTACATCGGGGAGTTCGAGTTCATCGATGACGGTGTCGGAGGGAAGCTCAGGGTCCAGCTTCTCGGGAGGATAAACAAGTGTGGCGCCATATCCCCCAGGTTCCCTGTCCGTTCCCTGAAACTCGTGGAGTGGGAGCACAGATACCTCCCGGCCGTCGGCGTGGGATCCTTGATCGTCTCAACTTCTCAAGGAGTGATGTCCCATGTCGAAGCCCAGGAGAAGAAGATAGGAGGGAGGCTAGTTGGCTACGTCTATTGAGCCCGCCCAGCAAACGGCCATCCAGATGCCAGAGGGGGTAAGCGCGACCCTCGCAGGGAGGATGCTGTCCGTCAAGGGGAAGCTCGGGGAGGCCAAGAAGAACTTTGACAAAATCAACGTCAACATCTCTGTCGAAGGGAACAGAGTTGTCTTCACCCCCTTCTCGGCCAAGAAGAAGGACAACGTGATTATCAACACTGTATCAAGCATCGTCAATAACATGGTCACCGGGGTCACCAGAGGATACACCTACAGGGTAAAGGTGGTCTATGCCCACTTTCCGATTACTGTCAAGCCCAAGGGGAATCAGGTCTTGGTCGAGAACTTCGTGGGCGAGAGGTCCCCGAGAGTCGCTAATATCGTGGGGGACTGCAAGGTCTCCGTTGAGGGGGATGATGTTATAGTGAAGGGGGTCTCCCTCGAAGACGTAGGTCAGACTGCCGCAAACATAGAGCTGGCAACCAAGATCAAGCGGAAGGACCAGAGAATTTTCCTCGATGGGCTGTACATATACCATAAGGAGGAGGGGGCGTAGAACAATGCCAAAGGCGAAGGAGTCGGAAGAGAACAGGCTGAAGGCGCTGGTGGCGAAGCGGAAGGAGGTTGCGAAGACGAGGCCAGCTTTCGTCAGGCAGGAGAGCTGGCGCTACGTAAGGATACACCCCGAGTGGCGCAAGCCGAAGGGCGTGGACAGCAAAATGCGGCGCCAGGACAAGGGGTGGCCAGCCCTCGTCCGAATAGGATACCGGGGGCCCACGGCGGCTAGGGGGCTCCATCCCAGCGGGCATCGCGAGTTTATTGTGTATAGGCCAAAGGACCTGGATACGCTAGTCCCTGGGAGCGACGTCGCCAGAATAGGCCGAACGGTGGGCGCCAAGAAGAGGGAAGGCATACTCGAAAGGGCAAACGAGCTCGGTGTCAGAATCGTGAATCCGACAGGATTGAGGATAATTGAATCTGAAAAGTAAGCGCAGGCTGGCAGCGTCGGTCCTGGGCGTGGGGGTCGATAGGATTGTGTTCAACGACGAGTACTCCGACCTCATACAGGACGCCATCACTAGAAGCACCATCAGGGGGCTCGTCGGCTTCGGTGCCATCACCGTGGCACCAGCGAGGGGAGTTTCGAGGGGAAGGTTCAGGACGAAATCCCAGAAGCTCAAACGTGGCCGCAGCGCAGGTTCCGCGGAGGGTCCGGCGTACGCTAGGAACCCGAGGAAGGACATGTGGATCTCAAAGGTGAGGGCTCTTAGGTGGAGGCTCAAGGTGGCCAAAGACAGGAAGCAGATCAGCTCCGACGCCTACAGGAGGCTCTACAAGCAAGTCAAAGGAGGACAGGTTAGAGGAGTCAAGCACCTAATGGAACTCATGAAGGAGGCAAAGAATTGATGTCGCCGCACGTGCCGCTGCTCAGGCGCAGGCGTGAGGGCGTGACTGACTACAGATCCAGGAAGAGGGCCATAACTTCGCAGAAGCCTCTACTAGTCATAAGAGTGTCCAACAAGAACGTCTTGTCTCAGTTCGTGAAGCCCACTGTCAAAGGGGACGTCGTGCTCTCGGCCTCACATTCGAAGGAGCTGGTAAAGCTTGGGTGGCACGGGTCAGCGAAGTCCACGCCGGCGTGCTATCTCCTTGGCCTGCTCGCCGGGAAGAAGGCTCTGGCTGCGGGCGTGAAGGAGGCGGTTGCCTACAACGGACTCGTCCCCTTCATCCGCGGCTCTAGGGTCGCCGCCCTCCTAAAGGGGGTGGTCGACTCGGGCGTCAAAGTGCCAGTGGGCGAGGAAGCGTTTCCTGACGCTGACAGGCTTACGGGCAAGTCCATTGCAGACTACGCGACGAAGCTCGCAGGGGAGGACCGGGAGGCATACTCCAGGAGCTTCTCTGCCCTTTTGAAGGGCGGATTCAGGCCCGAGTCCTACCCGGCCGAATTCGAGAAGGTGAAGGCGGTCATTTCGGAGGCGACCAAATGATGTCTTCCTATGGCAGGCGTGACCGCCAAGAGGAGGAGCAGGTCTGGGTTCCCAGAACCAAGCTGGGCATGCTTGTGAACGAGGGGAAGATCACCTCCCTCGACGAGATTTTCAGGAGTGGGCAGAGAATCCGCGAAGCCGAGATTGTCAAGAAACTCCTCCCCGACCTGAGGAACGAGATCGTAGGGGTGAGCGTCGTCCAGAAGCAGACCGACGCAGGGGAGCTGACTCGGTTCCTGGCCGTCGTGGCGGTCGGCAACGGCGCCGGATGGTTCGGAGTGGGGAAGGGCAAAGCGATGCAGACCAGGGAGGCCATCGAGAAGGCGACCACTGCCGCCCTCCTCAACATAATCCCGGTCAAGTTGGGGTGTGGTTCTTGGGAGTGCAGGGACGGGAGACCCCACTCTGTCCCCTACAAGATCAGAGGGAAGGCGGGGAGCGTTACCGTCGAGATAATACCCGCGCCGCGCGCCCTCGGCCTGGTGGCCGGCCCAGCGCTCAAGAACCTGCTTCAGCTCGCGGGAGTGAAGGACGCCTGGGTCCGGACCTTTGGCTCAACAAACACCATGTCCTCCCTCGCCAACGCGGTGTACGACGCATTTCGCATGTCGCACGGGCTCAACGTGTAGATGAGTTGAAGATGGGTCTCCTTATTGTTGTCAACCTGCATGGGCAGATCAACAGCTCCGCGCCCGTCCGCAAGGCGCTCAATGAGCTCTGGGTCGCCAAGAAGTTTTCGGCATCGGTGGTGACCGACGACCCACCCACGGTGGGCATGCTCAAGCTGTGCAAGGACTACATCGCCTGGTGCCCGGTCGACGAAGGGCTCCTCACCGACCTTCTGAAGAAACGTGGGATGGCCAGCGGAACGAGGTCCTTGGACGCCGCAACCCTGAAGGAGCTTGGCTACAAGAGGCACGAGGACCTGGCCGCCAAGATGATCAAGGACCAGGTAAGGCTCTCTGCATTAACTGGGGTCCTCCCCTACTTCCGCCTCGCCCCGCCGAAGGGAGGGTTCAAGATGTCACTTCGAAGGCAGGCCACAGACCGGGGTCTGCTCGGCAACAACCCGAAGCTTGACGAAATCGTGAGGAGGATGATCTAGGGGTGCCAACGAGGGCGAGGAAGGGAAGGCGTTACAGGGGGATGAGAACCCATGGCTACGGCCAAATAGGCCAGCACCGCCACTCGGGGCAACAGGGAGGCCATGGCAACGCGGGCCTGCACAAGCACAAGTGGAGCTGGATGATACTCAACGACCCGGATCACTTCGGACGCGACCCGTTCAGGCCCCCCGGCTACGTCCGCATCACCACATGGACGAACGTGGGCCAGCTGGACGGCCTAGCCAAGGGCGCGAAGACGCTCGATCTCTCTTCGATGGGGATCGGCAAGCTTCTCGGTTCGGGCGAGGTTGAGAGAGCCTACCAGGTGAAAGTCAGCTCCTTCACGAAGAAGGCGCAGGCTAAAATAGAAGCCGCGGGCGGAAAAATAGTGGTCCAGGAGTAGGCCCCAATAATTGGCTTCAGTCCGTGATTTTATCAAGAGCGTAGGTACAGTTCTCCCGGAAATCCCCAAGCCAGAGAAGAAGCCTTCGCTGAACGAGCGCTTCGTCTGGACCGGAATAGCGCTCATCGCCTACCTTGTGATGGCGACCACGCCTCTCTATGGTTTCAGCGGCGTGGGGCAGAACGATCAGCTCGCTTTCCTGAGAGTGGTGTTCGCGTCGACTCAGGGGACGCTGATGGAATTGGGCATCGGGCCCATCGTGACATCGGGGCTGATTCTGCAGCTCCTTGTGGGCAGCGACATCATAAAGCTCGACATGAGCGATTCGGCAGACAGGGCAATCTTCGGCTCGGCGACGAAGTTCCTAACCATCATCGTGATTGTAGGGGAATCGCTGGCCTACATTTACGGGGGTGCCCTAGGCAGCCTCGGTCAGACACAGGCCCTCGTGGTCTTCGTCCAGCTTTTCATAGCGAGTCTCCTGGTCCTGCTCCTCGACGAACTCATCCAGAAGGGGTGGGGCATAGGGAGCGGAGTGTCCCTTTTCATATTGGCTGGCGTGTGCCAGACGGTCCTGTGGTACACCTTCGCCCCCATACCCTTCGAGGTGAGCGCAGGGGTCACCGCGTACTTCGGCTTCATTCCCTATACCATCAGCGCCTTCTTCACCAACACTCTCCCGACCATCGTGGTCAGGGATTTCAAGTACCCAAGCCTCCTAACATTCGCCCTCACTATCGTAATGCTTCTCGTCCTCGTCTACATCGAGGGCATTAGGGTCGAACTACCAATCACCTCGATAAAGTACAGGGGGTTCCAGGGTGTGTACCCGATCAAGCTTCTGTATGTCTCTAACATCCCGGTCATCCTTGTTTCTGCCCTGGGAGCAAACCTCACCTTCTTCTCGAGGATACTCGACAACTACTACGGGGCTAACCCACCATCTTGGTTCCACTGGATTGCCGTGTTTCCGGTAGCCACCACCAACTCGACGACGAACACCTCTTACCCCATAGGGGGGTTCATGTATTACCTCACTGCTCCCCAGTCTGTGAGTCAGACCGTGGGCGACCCGATCCATTCTGTCGTCTACCTGCTTTACCTCGTGGGCATGGCCGTGCTCTTCGCGCGGCTCTGGGTCGAGATAGGGGGGCTGAATCCGAGGGCGGTCGCGAAGAACCTCATGGACGCAGACGTCCAGGTCCCTGGCTTCAGGAGGACGGGGCTCTCCATTGAGCAGATGCTCAACAGGTACATCCCTACGCTCACCATCATCGGGGGCATACTGATTGGCCTCGTCGCCGGTGTGTCTGACCTGTTCGGCGTCTTCGGAACGGGAATCGGCATACTGCTCATGGTTGACATCATCCTACAGTACTATCAGATGCTCCTAAAGGAGCAAGTGGAGGAGGTATCCCCCGCCCTGGCAGGACTGATAGGAGCTGGCTAGGGCGTGGCCCTGCGGGTAGTCGTAGTTGGTATCCCAGGCGTCGGGAAGACAACCGTCGTCCAGGGGGTCGTATCAGGTCTTACAGGTGCCAAGCTCGTCACCTTCGGAACCCTGATGTTCGAAGCGGCGAAGTCCCTGAAGTGGGTGAAGGACAGAGACGAGATGAGGAAGATGCCCGTGGAGAAGCAGAAGCGGCTGCAGAAGATGGCGGCCACCCGAATTGCGAATATGAAGGGGAAGGCCATCCTCGTGGACACGCACCTGTTCATCCGAACCCCCGAGGGGTTCTGGCCAGGACTTCCGTTTGAGGTCGTCCGGGCCATGAAGCCCACTCACCTTGTGCTCGTTGTCGCAACTCCCGAGGAGATAGTGACGAGGAGGTCGGCTGATTCGACCAGGGCCAGAGACGAAGTCACCGTGGAGGGCCTGAGGGAGGAGATTGATATCGCGAGGAGTTTCCTCACTGTCTCCTCGACGCTCACTGGAGCACCTATGCTAATAGTGCGCAACGAGCAGGGCAAAGCGGAAGAGGTTTCGAAGAGAATAGTCAGGATGTTAGAGCAGGCCGGGGAATGATGGCCGCGAAGAACAAGTCCTCCCCTTCGGGCGGAACGTCCCGGACGCTGAACTACATCGTCATCATCATACTCGCGGCGCTCGTCTTCTACGTCCTTGTACTCCCGGCCTTCACTCCGAAGGGAACGTCCACCACGTCGACCACCACCAGCACCCAATTGGGGACGATTACTCTCACCCCATCCACAGACATCGCTGGAACCATGGTTACAATCAACGGACAGATGCTCCCCAAGAATCAGAGCGTGACCGTGATGTTCGACTCCACCCCCTTTCGTTCCACCCAGCTCAACGGGACGTGCACCACCAACGACGCGGGCGTGCTGGGCAATTGCGACTTCTGGGTCCCGTCCAAGACGGCCGCGGGTCATCACACTGTCGAAGTGATGGTGGGCTCGAGCAATCTCACAGCCACTTTCGCAGTCCCCGGATACGCACCTCCAATTTCGACCGTCGTGGTTACCCTGACTTCTCTTGGCCTTGGCTTCGTCACCCAGGTGGTCACAAGACGAGTGGTGGACCTGGACAAGGAGAGGAAGATGAGAGCGGAAGTGAACGCCTTCAACAAGGAGAAGCGGGAGGCGACCCTAGCCAACGACAAAGCGAAACTCGAGAAGCTGAAGAAGCGTGAGCTTCAGATGAGGCAGGAGCAGGCAAAGGTGTCCACCGCGAGGCTCAAGGTCACCGGTATCACCTTCGTCCCTCTGTTGCTGGTGTACTATCTGATGGCCACTTTCCTGGGAGGGTATGGGGTCATCGTCGCCTTCACCCCAATCCCGATTCCCGTCATCGCCGCCCCTACCTTGATTGCGGGCACCTACGAGGTCAGCCTCTTCTGGTGGTACTTCCTGAGCTCTTTCACGTTCTCGACCATGCTATCCAGGCTGCTGCACACGACTACCTAGGGACCAGCTTGAAGGCGATAATCATCTCCGGCATGCCTGCAGTCGGGAAGACCACGGTCTCGAGGCAGGTTGCCGCGAAGCTGAAGATCTCCCTTGTCGGAGGGGGGGATGTCCTCAAGGAAATGGCGGTGGAGGAGGGGTACACTCCGGGTGGGGAAGACTGGTGGGACAGGGGAGAAGGGATGAAGTTCCTCCAGCAGAGGAAAAGATCCCCGAACTTCGACAAGGAGGTTGATGACCGGCTAATCCATAAGGCGAAGAGGGGGGACGTTGTGATAACAAGCTATCCCGTCCCATGGCTGACAAGAGACGGGCTCAAGGTCTGGCTCTCAGGAAGCGTAAGGAGCAGGGCTGCTCGCATGGCGAGGAGGGACGGCCTGCCTGTCTCGAAGTGCAAGGAGGTGCTATCCGTCAGGGACGAGGAGAACTACAAACTCTACAAGAAGATCTATGGAATCGAGTTCGGCAGGGACCTCAAGCCCTTCGACCTGGTGGTCGAGACGGACGCCATAGACGAGGAGAAGGTCGCCAAGATAGTCATCCAGTACGCTAAGAGCCGAAGGGACTGACGTGCACTCTCGCAACATGGTCGTCTTGGACGAAGAGCCCACCGATCCCACGCACGGATGGGCGCCATCCGATCGCCCCATCGAGGCGATGCTCGATTATGGCCTCATCCCCCTGGACAAGCCACGTGGTCCTACAAGCCACGAAGTGGTTGCGTGGACAAGAAGACTTCTCGGAGTCGATAAGGCGGGTCACAGCGGCACCCTCGACCCCCCCGTATCGGGGCTACTCCCAATAGGCCTCGGTCAGTCGACAAGGGCCCTCAGTCTTCTCCTCCTATTTCCAAAAGAGTACTGGGGGGTCATGAGGCTCCACTCCTCAGTGCCCAGAAGGCAGTTGGACGGCGCCGTCAAGGAATTCACGGCAGAAATCTTCCAGAGGCCTCCTCAGCGCTCCTCGGTAAGCAGACAGACGAGGAGCAGGACCATCTACGAGCTTGAGCTGACCGAGTCCCGGGGGAACCTGTATCTGTTCCGGGTCCTCTGTCAGTCAGGGACCTACATCCGGAAGCTGGTCTACGACATAGGGGAGGTTCTCGGAGTGGGCGCCACCATGGTGGAGCTGCGGAGGACGAAGGTCGGTCCCCTAACGGAAGAGAAGGGACTTGTCACACTGCACCAATTAAACGACGGAGTGTTCCGCCTGAGGGAAGGGGACGAGACACCACTTCGCCACGTGGTGCTCCCCATCGAGGAGTCTCTGGGTGACATAGGGAGGATGGTCGTCAGAGACTCGGCGGTGGACGCCATCTGCCACGGGGCGCGCCTGGGCATCCCTGGGGTCCTCGCCGCCTCAGAGGGGATCAAGAAGGACGATACTGTGGCCGTGATGAGCGCGAAGGGGGAGCTCGTCGCCATTGGGAAGGCCCTTCTCCCCACCGAGCAGATGCGTGGTCTCCAGAGGGGCCTTGCGTCCACGACGGAGAGGGTGGTCATGAAGGCCGGCACCTACCCACGCCTTTGGAAAAGCCATTCAAAGCAGAAACCCCCTGGGCTCAAGCCCGAAACCAGGATCTAGTTTCCTCGCCTCCAGGGCGAGACTGAGCACGTCTTTTCTGGGCTCGCGTTTGGAGATACCTGCTGAGGTTTTAAACCGCCGCCAAAGGCCCACCGAACGCCGGGATCGCCTAATCTGGTAGGGCGCAGGCCTGGAATCTCCTACCAGAAAGCCTGTTTCCTGTAAAGGAATTCAGGGTTCAAATCCCTGTCCCGGCGCCAGAGCATTCTCTCAGAGGGATATCTTCGTGCCCCCTTCCCTGAGGATATTTCGAAGCTAGGCAACTGACAGTACGAGTAGTGCCACGCTGCGGACAAGGGATGCCAGACCTAACGCGGCTGGATGACAGTGAGATCGAGTCCAGCGCTAATTCTCGAACACCCAGGACAGATCCGGAGGGTCAGCTCTTCGGCTCACCTTCTCGTTCAGGGCGTGGGCGACCAGCGGCAAGGCTAGGGTGATGTCTGCGTACAGCGTCGCTTTCTTGGCGTGCGAAGAGATTTTCCCCCAGCTTATAGCCTCCTCAAGGGTGCACCCCGACAGCCCTCCCCACTGCGGGCTGTCTGCGGTGATCTGGATGGCGAACTCATGGGGGGTCTCCTCCTCGCCCCCCTTCGACAGGGACTTGATTATGGTCGACAGCTGAATGGTGTCCTTGGGGACACCTCCGCCGAGATATACCACCCCTGTCTTCCTCGTCTTCTCCGCTATCTGGGCAAGCTCCTCCATGTCCTTGGTCTGGTCCAGCCTGATCATTTTCCCCTTCTCGCGCCTCAGAAGGCTGAGGGCAACCCCGTATCCGCTGTCTATCAACCCAGGTGAGTAGATGGGAACACCTGCCCTATGGGCCGCAGCCACGATACTGTCTATCCCTTTGTCCGATAGGAACTCGCCGAACCTGTAGAGGAACTCCCTGGTGGAGTAGACCTTCTTGGCGTCGAGGGTGTTTGCGAAGTTGTAGATGGTCCTTTCGAGCTTCCTGTACTGCAACTCGTCGGCATAGACATCGTAGAACCTGTCGATCTTCATCTTCAGCAGTTCTTCGTCGTCGGCCAGCCATGTCCCCTGGTAGTAGTGGTATCCAAGAGCCTCGAGTATGTCCTCAGAGATGTTGGCTCCGGTGCTGACGACTACGTCTACGTACCTCTTTTCGACCAGCCAGCGGACGATCTTCCACTGGCCCGTCGTGCTTAGCGATCCAGTCAGGCCCAGGAAGACGGTCAGGCCCTTCGCCCTTGCCATGTCCGCCCATATCTTAGCGACCTCGCCAAGCTTCTTGCCTTGAAAGCCGGTCTGAGACATCTCGTCCAACAAGCCGGAGATGCTCTTCTTTCCCACCTCTATGGTGGAAACTGGTTTTGACAGAACTTCCTTCCTTGACACCACGCTAAGGTGTCGGCGAGATTCACTTAATTGTCTTGTGAGTCTCGCGCCCGAGCCCTCTCGGTCTACTTAACTGTGACCGACTTGGCCAGGTTCCTCGGGTAGTCAGGGTCGTTGCGTCTGGCCACACTCATGTGATAAGCGAGGAGTTGCAGGGGTATCGCCTCGATAATCGGGACGAACTTTGGCTGCACCTTCGGCAGGCGGATGTAATGCGTGTACACCTCGTCCTTCTCATCCGATATACCAATCACATCTGCGCCCCTCGCCCTGAGCTCCTCGGCGTTCGAAAGGGAATCGGCGTGTGAGTCTCCGCTCGGGTTCAGCACGACTACGGGCGTCCCCTCCTCTATCAGGGCAAGGGTCCCGTGTTTGAGCTCGCTGGCGGGCATCCCCTCCGCATGGATGTAGGAGAGCTCCTTCAGCTTCAGGGCTCCCTCCATCGCCACAGGACTCTCATACCCCCTGGCCACAAAGTAGAAGTCGGGCCTGTCCCTGTACTCGAGCACTAGGTCCCGGACAAGCTCGTCGCACTTCAACGTCTCCGCCACCGCCTCTGAAAGCTCCCTGAACCCATTGGTCTTCCTCTTCCCGAGCACTGCGTCCACCACGATGTTCGCCACGACGACCTGGGCAGTGAAGCTCTTGGTCGCCGCCACGCCGACCTCGGGCCCGCAGTTGAGAAGGAGCACGCCATCGCTCTCCCTGGCGAGAGTCGAGCCCGCTGCGTTTACAATGGAGTATACCTTTGCGCCATGCTTCTTCGCTCCCTTCACAGCCTCCATCACGTCCGCCGTCTCTCCACTCTGAGAAAAGGCAATGACAACCGACCCCTTCCCCAGGAAACCGGAGTGCTCCTTCAGTTCCCCAGCGACGACAGTGTCGACCCTTATCCTTGCCTCCTTGTTCAGCCTGAACTTCATCAGCAGGCCCGCGTGATACGAAGTGCCGGAAGCGGTTATGTAGAGGGTCTTCGCTTTGCGTATCGCCCTGGCGAACTCCTCGACCTTGCCTGGCTCCTGCACTGAAGCGCTGAGAACCGTCCTGGGTTGTTCGTTGATTTCCTTGAGCGTGTAGTGTTCGAAATCGCTCTTGGAGACGTCCGAGAGCTCCCAGGCAACCTGTGTCGGCTTGCGCCTGACTTCTCGCCCGTTCGCCCCGACGATCCTAGCCCTGTCCTTGGTAAGTTCCACTACTTCGTAGTTGTCTAGGAAGATGGTCCTGTCTGTGTGCCCTATGAATGCCAAAACATCGCTTGCGAGGAACATTTTGCCCTCCCCCACGCCAACGATCAGTGGAGCGTCCTTGCGCGCGCCGATCATGATGTCTGGTCTGTCCTGGAACATGACAGCTATCGCATACTGTCCTTTCAGCTTCTTGGTTACAGCCATGGTCGCCTTCATAGGGTCCCGGACACGCTTGTATTCGTCCTCGATCATGTGCGCGATTACCTCGGTGTCCGTTTCGCTCCTGAACCTGTGCCCCTTCGCCGCGAGCGCCCCCTTTAGGGGGAGATAGTTCTCGATTATTCCATTGTGAATGACTGCAACTAATTCCTTGCAGGAAGCTTGGGGGTGAGCGTTCTGGTCTGTGACCCCTCCGTGCGTTGCCCACCTCGTATGAGCCATCCCAATGCTCCCCTTCAGGCTGGAAAGATGTCGGCTCTGCTCAATCTCGGTCACGCGACCGACGCCCTTCCTCACCGACAGGGAGCCTTCCCAGATGGTCGCCATGCCTGCCGAATCGTAACCTCTGTACTCGACCCGCTTCAGCCCTTCGAGGAGGACGTCCGCGACAGGCTCTTCGGCCACGCACCCCACGATTCCGCACATTTGCTTCGCAAGTCTTTTTGTGGCTCTTTAAACCCCGTAAAACGTGCTGCTTTACCATGCATGAGGTTCTTTGCATGGATAGGCTTCGAGATGCTCGCCAGCCAGACCACCATGCAAAGCCGTTTATGTAGGGTCTGACGCACCGGTGGCAAATGGCCAAAGAGAAGATACTCTTCGACCCAAACTCGGAGGCTGGGCTGGTGAAGCGCGTCCTGGTTTCGGACAAGCCTGACGGCTTCAGACCCGCGTCCGGCAAGGTCGGTCAGAAGATACTCGCGTTGCTGTCGTCCGGGCCGAAGTACCCAGCGGAGATGGCCCGTTTGCTCGATGCCCACCACCAGACCGTCTACTATCACATAGGCCGCCTCGAGAAGGCAGGCCTGATCACCCGAATCAGAAGCGAGCAGATCCGCGGTGGCGAGGCCAAACTCTACGCGTTGGCGTCCGATGGATACGCCGTCGAGTTCCCCGTGAGAGGGGAGCCGATGCCTACACTGAAGTCCTCGAGCAGGTCGAAGGCACTTGGGCGCTTCTTCAAGGAGTTCATCAGCTCAGGAGAGTTTGACGGCTGGGTGGTGGTCGGGTCGCCCCTGCAGCACGGCGAAGCAGGGACCCAAGCCAGAGACGGACACTACGCGGTCCAGCTCGGCTTCGCGCTGGGCCAGTTCGTTACCCTCCCTTCTAAGTTCCCAGTGAAGCTCGACGTCGACCTAAGAGCTGAGAAGCTTCATGCGACGAACCTGATTGTCGTCGGCGGCCCCCGCACCAATGTGGTAGCGGAAGAGCTCAACCAGCACCTCCCCCTCCGATTCAGCCACGCGGGATTCTGGAGCGCCATAGTGGACCAAGATGGGAAGACCTACGGGGGGGAGCTTGACTGCATCGTGGAGAAAGTGAAGAATCCCTGGGATCCTACGAAGACATGCGTCATGGCCGCGGGGCTGACAGGTGCCGGCACGAAGGCGGCCATTATCGGGATCTGCAACTTTGCGGAAAATGTCTTTGGGAAATACAGGTCGGGGGATTTTGCAGCACTCCTAAGGGGTGAAGACAGAGACGGGGATGGAAAGGTGGACTCCGTAGAAGTGCTGAAGCAGGTGTAGTGCCTACGCCCTTCTTCCCCTGCGTCCACCCTTCTTCCTCGTCGTATCGTGAGGAATAGGTGTGGCGTCCTCGATGCGTCCTATCTTGAATCCCGCTCTGGCTATGGCCCGGATTGCTGCCTGGGCTCCCGGACCAGGTGTTCGGGGGCCGGTGCCTCCTACTGCCCTGACCTTGATGTGAACAGCAGTGATTCCCTTGGACTTGGCCACGTCGGACGCCGCCGAAGCACTCCTCATGGCGGCGTAGGGAGAAGACTCGAACCTGTCGGCCTTGACGTGACGCCCTCCCGAAGAGAAGGCAATGGTCTCCGCACCGGTCAGGTCAGTGATGTGAACTATCGTGTTGTTATAGCTTGAGTAGATGTGGCAAACCCCCCACTTGTCCGCCAGAACTTCTTCTTCCGACATTTATCTCACTTGACCTCTGCCGGGTGCTCGGTGGCTGCCTCTTCCGGCTCCTGCTGGATTGCTTCCACCTGGGCCTCTGCGGCAGCCTGAGGCTCCTTTGGCGACCCGCCGCCCACTAACGTAATCATGCTCTCATCAGCCCCCCCAACCTCGTAGCCTGGGACCGTGATTATCCTGTTGCCGACAGACACGTGGCCGTGCACAATGAGCTGTCTCGCGTGCAACGAAGAAAGCGCCATCCCCTTCTTGAATACCATCGACTGGAGCCTTCTCGCCAACATGTCCTCTACGGTCAGGCTGAGGATGTCGTCGAGTGTCGCCTCCTCCCTGATTAGGCCCTTCTTCCTCAGACTGTCCAACAGCTTCTTCTCTTCCCTCTCCCTCACGACCCGGGTGGCAGCAAGCAGTGTCCTCGCCTGTTTCCTCACTGAGCTCAACTGAGTCTCGGCTTTCCAGAGCTCCCTCTTGTTCCTGAGCCCGTAAGTCCCCAGCAGGTAGAGTTCCTGTGCCAACTGGTCTGCACGCCAGGGGCTTCGCGGCCTGCTGTACTGCTTCCTGGCCTTCTTTGGGTCTCCCAAGTCTTACTTCTCTTCCTTCTTCGCTGCGGCTTCTTTCGCCGCCGCCACAAGGGTCGCCTTCCTGACCCCAACGGTCCTTCCCTTCCTCCCCGTGGTCCTGGTTCGCTGGCCTCTAACCTTGAGTCCTAGGCCGTGTCTCACGCCCTTCCAACTCTGGATGTTCTTCTCATCATCGATGTCGTTCTTCTGCACGAAGTCCAGGTCAGAACCGAGGAGCTGTTTCGCTTCTCCTGTCTCGGGATCGTTCCTTCTGTTGTAATACCACCTAGGAAGCGCTGCTTTCGATGTACTCGTTATCGCTTCCTCGACCTGCTTCACCTGCTCCTCAGAAAGCGTCCCCAGCCTGACTCGAGGATCGAGGCTGAGCTTGGTGGTGATGACATTTGCGAAGTTGTAGCCCACGCCCTTAAGGTCTGAGAGGGCAACAATGAGCTTCTTACCTCCGTCCAGGTCCCTGCCTGAGATCCTGACCAAGTGCCTGAATTCTGAGGCTTCCGCCATGTTTCGAGGCTGCCTTTCTCCCTTCGGTTATAAATCTTGAAGCCTTTCATTGGGAAAAATCGCGACGTGCGCAATCCATCGTTGAAAGCCCCTGAAACAGTTCAGAAACTCTTTTAACCGGAACTAATCCCGCACCCCGAAACGCGTCGTCTCATGAGAGCTCGTGTTAAGTCAGGGGATTTGGCCGATGGTTGAAGTGAAGGTCCTGGAGGACACTGGGAATTCGGTAACACTGCAGATTGAGGGCATAGACAGGTCCTATGCCAACGCTGTGCGGAGGTTCTGCATCGCTGAAGTGCCCGCCATGGCTATTGACGACGTCGTGATACTCGAGAACTCCTCGGTCCTCTACGACGAGATTCTTGCACACAGGTTGGGAATGATCCCGATTAAGACCGACCTTTCGAGGTACAACCTTCCGGAAGAGTGCGACTGTGGCAACCCACTCGGGTGCCATAAATGCCGCGTGCTATTCGTCCTGGACGCCAAGGGAAAGGACAAAGTCTCGACCGTCATGTCAGGAGACTTGGTCTCCGAAGACAGGGACGTCAGGCCGGTCAGTGAGACTATTCCTCTGGTCAAGCTTGCCATGGGGCAGTCGGTCAAGCTGGAAGCCTACGCTCGGCTCGGTCGGGGGAAGGAACACGCGAAGTGGCAGCCTTGCAGCGTCGCCGTCCTCACCGACGGGAAGAAAGAAGGCATGTTCAATCTGACGGTCGAATCGGCCGGAGGCCTCCCGGCGAGGGAGATAGTCACAAAAGCCATCGAACTTCTCGAGAAGAAGCTAAAGGACATCGAAGTAGCGGTGAGTGGTACGCAGTGACGGCTACCAACCCGCTGCTGAGACATGCGTCTGTCATGCTGGAAAGGGCGGGCAAGAAGCAAAAGGCGCCCATCTGGACGGAAGCGTCAAGCATGCTCTCCAACCCTGCCTCAATCAGGGTAGAAGTGAATCTGGGCCGGATTTCAAGGATAGCGGAGGACGACGATGCGATATTCGTCCCTGGCAAGGTACTCGGAACGGGAATAATGGAACGAAAGTTGACAGTGGGCGCCTTCGCGTTCTCAGCAGGCGCGAAGTCGAAGATTGAAGCGTCGGGAGGGTCGGCCCTCACGATTGAGGAGTTTCTGAAGAAATACCCGAAGGGGAATGGTGTAAGGCTTGTCAAGTGAGGAAACCGTCTACATCGACGCGACGAATCAGATAGCAGGCAGGCTTTCATCCAAGATAGCGAAGCTTGTCCTGTCCGGAAAGAGAGTCGTGGTGGTGAATGCTGAGAAGGCCCTCATCTCTGGCAGCAGAACCTCAGTGATTAACCAGTGGAAGGAGAGGCTGGAGCTCGGAAGCAAGGTCAACCCCATCTACGGTCCGATCCATCCGCGCCGCCCCGACAACATTCTCAGAAGGATGGTCAGGGGAATGGTCCCGAGGAAGAAACCGAAGGGAGCCACCGCCATGAAGAGGCTCAGGGTCTACATCGGCGTGCCTTCTGGAGTGGACGAATCGAAGATAACAAAATTCGAGGAGACCACGGCCACGAGGCCGATTCCAGTCTATGTCACCATGGGTGACCTCTCAAGGAGTCTGGGGTGGAACGAGTAATGCCAACCGCAGCTACCACTAAGACGGTTGTCAAGAAGCCGCCAAAGCTCTACTCGGGAGCCAGAAAGACGGCAAGGGCGACCGCTGCCATATTCCCTGGAGCAGGGCGCATAAGGGTCAACGGAACCCCCGTGGAACTCTGGGAGCCAGAGCCGGCCAGGCTGCACCTGCTGGGGCCAGTCCGCGTCGTGGGTGAGCTCAGGGAGAAGTACGACCTTGATGTAAACGTCGCTGGTGGGGGTTTCATGGGGCAGGCAGATGCTGCGGCCATGGCGATCGCAAGGGCGTTCGTCGATCAGGTACGCGGGAGCGATATCAGGGACAAACTGAATGCATACAATAAATACTTGCTATCGGGCGACCCGAGGCAAGCTGAGCCCAAGAAATTTGGAGGACCAGGTGCGCGCAGGAAGCGCCAGAAGTCATACAGGTAGATCGACATGATGATACCAGTGCGTTGTTTCACGTGCGGGAACCTAATCGGGGACAAGTTCGCCCCCTTCCAGGCAAGGGTCAAGGCCGGGGAAGAACCAGGGAAGGTGCTCGACGATTTAGGGCTGAAGAGATACTGCTGCAGGCGCATGCTGATATCTTCTGTGGACGTCATCGACCAGGTGCTTCCGTTCTACGGCCGCAAATCCGAGCTTTAGTGGCAGTAAGGCTGAATGACCATGTCTGAGTTCGACGACGATGAAGCCGGCTCTGCAGACACCATTGTCGTCCACGGCCTCTCCGAGAAGGCACTGCTTGCGACAGGAATACGCATAGGCACGCCGGTGCGCACCAAGACCATGGAACAGTTTACGGCGAGGCCACGCCCCGACGGCCTCCACATGATTGACTATTCGAAGACCCTACAAAGGATCGATATCGCGGGGAAGTTTATCGCCGCGACAGGCGCCAAGAACACCGTCGTCTACACCAGCCGAGAGCATGGCGCCATGGCCGTGGAGAAGTTCTGCGAGCTCACAGGAGCCATGTCCCGCATCGGCAGGTTCATGCCCGGGACCTTCACCAACCCGCTTTATCCTGGGCATCTGGACGCGGAACTCGTCGTTGTTGCCGACCCCATGTCCGACATGCAGGCCATCGTCGAGGCCGGGAAACTCGGGGTCCCCGTCATAGCGGTCTGCGATACGGACAACGTTACAGACGACATCGACCTCGTAATCCCTGGTAACAACAGGGGGCGGAAGGCGATAGCCGCCATCTTCTGGCTCCTGGCAAGAGCGACCCTCGTCCATGCTGGGCTACTGGCCGAGGACCAACCGATGAAATACAGCATAGAAGACTTCGAAACGAAGCTAGAGGAGGAGCCCAAGCCGGAAGGTCTCGACGAGCGTATATCAGAGCGCCGCGAGTAGCCGAACGGCGTGATTATAAGAAAACCCGCGGTGGCTGGCCAGTTCTATCCCGCCGACCCGACGGAGCTGGCGTCCCTCATTGATCAGTGCTACTTGCACCGTCTTGGTCCCGGTAAATCCCCTCCCGCGCCGAGGACGAAAGCGAGTTTCGTGGCGGTCGTGTGCCCTCATGCGGGGTACGTCTATTCGGGTCCTGTGGCCGCCCATTCTTATCTCCACGTCTCGTCTCTCCCCGACCCGGACCTTATCGTCGTCGTGGCTCCAAACCACTACGGGATTGGGAGCGGCGTCTCCACATTCGGGGAGGGAATGTGGCAGACCCCCCTGGGAATGATGAGGGTGGATTCCGAGGCGGCAAAGGAGCTGGTCAATCTGGAAGAAACCGTCGCATTCGACCCCGGCGCACACAGGCTCGAGCACTCCCTTGAGGTTCAGCTCCCTTTCCTCCAGAGAATCTACGGCGACTCCGTACCGTTTCTCCCCATCTCGCTCATATTCCAGGACATCGACACCGCCAAGGCTCTGTCTGCAGCCCTTTCGAAGCTCCTCAGGGGCAGGAGGGCGGTCTTGATAGCGTCTTCCGACCTTACACACTACGAACCTGCCGAAGTTTCGAGGCGGAAGGACACGGCTCTCCTGGAACACGTCTTGCACAATGACTTGGAGGGCTTCTACTCCACCCTCGACAGGCTGAGCGTCACCTCCTGTGGATTCGGCGCCATCGCCACAGTGATGGGGACCTCGCTGTCCCTTGGCCTTTCAAAGCCAGAGCTCCTGAAGTACGCTACGAGCGGGGACACGACTGGTGACAATCTTCAAGTCGTAGGTTACGGCGCCCTCCGGTTCGTCTGAGCTATGAGAGCCATAGCGGAGGCACCCGCAAAGGCAATCATAACGGGGGAGCACTTCGTAGTGCACGGCGCATGGGCCCTCGCAGCCGCGCTACAGAGGAAAGTGCGTGTCGTGGTCGAACCAACGTCGGAGTTCGAGGTCATATCCAACCTCTTCGGAAAGTCGGCGTCACCTGAGCTCCTACCAGCGTCCCGGGTGGTGAAGGAGATGGCGAGGGAGTTCTCAATAAAGCCCACCGTGCGAGTGACGGTTTCATCCGATGTCCCGGGCGGAGCGGGGCTCGGATCGTCGGCGGCCACCATGGTAGCGGTGGCTTCGGCTTTCTCGAAACTCAATTCCCTCGGATTGACCGTTCCAGAAATCGTCGATTGCGCGATGGTGGGGGAACGGAGCATTCACGGCAACCCCTCAGGCATCGACCCGGCTATTTGCGCCCACGGCGGCGTGATTCTTTTCCGGACTGCGGAGGCCCCGAAGAAAGTTTCGTTCGGTGGCACGCGTTCGCTCATTCTTTCCTACTCAGGCCTGAAAAGGAGCACCAAGGGTCAGATCGGACACGTCTCGAAGATGAAGGAAAGGTACCCCGGGATGTTCGAGGGCCTCGCAGCAGGAATGAGCGAGCTTAGCCTACGTGCTTCTGAGATGCTCCGAGCGGACGACATGAAGGGGCTCGGCACACTAATGACGGTCAATCACGCAACCCTAATGTCCCTTGGGGTCTCAAACGACGCCCTCGACGAGATGGTGGATCTGCTCCTCTCGATGGGAAGCTACGGAGCGAAGCTAACGGGCGCTGGAGGAGGGGGGAGTGTACTTGCGGTGGCGCCAGAAGGAAAGGAAAAAAGCATTGTTTCGGGGCTGTCGGCGCGAGGGTTTGAGACGTTCAGGGTAAAGATACCCGTCGAGGGAGTGAAAAGCTGGTTAGAACGGTAGTTACGAAGCTTGGTGGCTCGGTGATCACCGACAAGTCGAAACCTTTCTCTTACCGCCCGGACGTGGCCTCAGCCCTTTCTGAGGAAATCGCCTCTTCCGACCAGAAGGTGGTCGTCGTTCACGGCGGGGGTTCATTCGGACACGTTGTGGCCAAGCAGCATGGCATATCCTCCGATGTTTCCGAGGCGCCCGCAGTGGGCGTAGCCCAGACAAGGAGCGCGATGTACGAGCTCAACAGAATGATCTGCAAGACCATGATGGAGTTCAAGCTCAATCCCTATCCTTTCTCACCGTTCGATGCGGCGAGCAGGGCAGGTAGGATTCCTGTCGCAAACTGGTTAAGGGGCCTCCTGAAAGAGGGGTTGACCCCTGTCACCTTTGGGGACGTCACCCTTACTCCTGCCGGGTTCAGGGTGCTTTCCGGCGATGTGATAATGCTAGAGCTCTCCAAGATTCTCGTCCCCGAGAGGGCAGTCTTCGCCCTTGATGTGGACGGTGTCTACGAAGAGAACACCAGGGTCATCATCCCTGAGCTCTCCCCTTCCAAGATTAGACGCATGGCCGTTCCCGGGGGCGAGGACACGACCGGAGGGATGAAGTTGAAGCTCGACGTCGCGGCCAAAATCGCTGCCGGAGGGACCCGGGTCTGTTTTGTCTCGGGCTACCGCAGGAATGAGTTCTCAAAGGCCCTCCGCGGGATGGACTTCTACGGGACAGTGGTAAGGTCCTAGAAGGCATAGAGGTGCTGGTCTGGCGCTTGACCGACCTTCTGGCCGAAATGACGAGGGTTAAGGCGCGGGTCGACGACCTCATCCTCGACCAGCTCCTCCCCGAGTCGAGTGGCATTAGAGAGGTCAACCTCCTCTACTCCATGATGAGGGATTACCCCATGAGGCAGGCGAAGGGGATGAGGCCATTCCTTTGCGTAACGACCTGCAGGGCCGCCGGTGGAATTGAAGACGACGCGCTGCTTACGGCAGCGTGCATCGAACTCTTCCAGAACTGGATTCTCATCCACGACGATATCGAGGATGGTTCAGAACTAAGGCGCGGGGAACCCTCTCTCCACATGAAGTACAATCAGGCGCTTGCCCTCAATGCGGGGGACGCCCTGCACGCGAGAACGTGGGAGGCTATTCTCATGAACAGGCCGAGGCTAGGATATGAAAGGACGTTCGCAGTCATGGAGGAGTTCTCTCACATGGTGAACAAGACAACGGAAGGGCAGCACATGGAGCTTGGTTGGGTCATCGAAAAGAGGTGGGACCTCAGCGAGAAGGACTATTACGAAATGTGCACCCGCAAGACATCCTGGTACACAGTGGCGAGCCCCTGCAGGCTTGGCGCCCTGGTGGCTGGGGAAAGGGGCCCCGTGTTGGACCTTCTCAGAGAGTTCGGGATCAGTCTGGGAATCGCATTCCAGATACAGGACGACTCGCTCAATCTCGTGGGGGACCAGAAGAAATACGGCAAAGCGAAGTCAGACGACATACTCGAGGGAAAAAGGACCCTCATCCTGCTTCACCTGCTTGCTGTCTCGAGCCAGAGCGAAAGGGACAGGGTCATTTCGATTATGAACAAGAGAAGAGACGCCAAGACCGCCGGCGACGTCTCCTACGTCCTGTCTTTGATTGACAAGTACGACGCAATCGGATTTGCCAGAAAGAGGGCGACCGAGCTTATGAAGGAGGCACTATCGACGTTGAACAGCATACGTTGGAAGGGAGATAGAGAGGCGTACGAAATGCTTAGGTTGTTCGCAAAGTTCGCCATAGAGAGAGAATGGTAGACAAACCAGAAGACGACTTCAGGGCCGTCGTCGAAAAGGCTGCTCTGCTAAACGCGACAAAGCACAACGGAAAGGCGGAGGTGGGAGCCGTCATCGGAAGGGTGCTGGCGGAGGTCCCCGGGCTCAGGTCGAAGGTGGGCGCCGTGTCCGAGGAATCGGCATTGGTCGTAAAGCGGATTAACTCTATGACCCTGGAAGATCAAGCGAAGGTGCTCGAACAGAAGTTCCCAGGTCTCGAAGAGCCCGAGGAGAAGGAGGGGCGCGAGGGGCTTCCGCCGCTCCCGAATGTGGTGAAGGGGAAGGCAGCATTCAGAATCCCACCCGAACCCTCGGGGTTCATGACGGTGGGGCACGCCATGGCATTCACAATCAACTATCTCTACAGAGAGCAGTATGATGGCGTACTCTGGCTTCGCTTTGAAGACACCAACCCTCGCAAAGTCCTCCCAAAGTATTACGAAAGCTTCAGGCGAGGCCTAGCCTGGCTCGGGATAGAGTGCGACCACGAGAAGAACGTCTCCGATGACATGGAGCTCATTTACGAAAAAGGGAGGCAGTTGCTGGAGATGGGAGACGCCTACGTCTGCTCCTGCGACGAGGCGAAGGTCAAGCGCCTAAGATTCGAAGGGGTGCCCTGCGAGCACCGCGACAATCCGACTGAGGTGAACCTTCGACTCTGGAACGGGTTGGTTGCGAAGAAGCACAAGGAGGGCTCCTATGTCGTGAGGTTCAAGGGAGATATGAAGAGCCTCAACTATTCCCTGAGGGACACCAACATGTTCAGGATCATCGACAGCCCACATCCGCTAACAGGGACGAAGTACACCCTCTGGCCGACCTATGACATCGCAAATGCCGTGGAGGACGAGACTTGCGGTATCACCCACATCCTCAGGAGCTCTGAATTCAGGAACGAGCTTCAGCAGCTCATCAGGGACGCCCTGGGGTTCCGGCACCTGGAAGTGATTCAGTTCTCCAGATTCAACTTCAAGGGGGCACCGGTCTCCAAGAGGCTCCTCAGGCCCCTCGTCGAGAAGAAGGTCGTGTCCGGTTGGGACGACCCGAGGATGCCGACTGTCGAAGGACTAAAGCGCCGCGGTATCATTCCTCAGACAATCAGGGAATTCACCCAGCAGGTGGGATACACCAAGACTGAGCACGAGTACGACTGGAGCATGCTCCTGTCGCTCAACAGGAAGCTCCTCGACCCAGTGTCAAAGCGCATCTTCTTTGTCCCCGACCCGATTCCTCTGTCGGTCGAAGATGCCCCCAAGCGCGAGGCGACCATCCCCTTCCACCCCCAGCTCGACTTGGGCTCGAGGACAGTGGACACAGCAGGGGAGTTCTTCGTGGCGGCAGGCGACCTGAACTCCGTGAAGAAGGGAACCATCTTCCGGCTGATGGACCTCTACAATGTCCAGGTGGTTTCCAATGGGCCTAATGCATCCGGCGTGTACGCGGGAGACGAGGTCATTGGAAACCAAAGGAAGTTCCAGTGGGTTACCCCTGCACACGTGAAGATCAGGGTCACGGTCCCAGACGTCCTGTTCCTAGAAGGGGATGTCTACAACAAGGACAGTCTGAAGCAAGTCTCGGGGTTTGCAGAGGAGTCTGTCTCTTCGCTGAAGGTCGGGGACATCGTCCAGTTTCCGCGCTTTGGGTTCGCAAGGCTGGACTCCCCCGGCGAGTTCATCCTCAGCGGATGACGCGATTTCTCTCCTGAAGCCATAACAGCTTATATGCTGGCCAAAACGGGCTGGCTTGGGAGATTTGCAGGATGACCCCAGAGAAGAAGCCCTACTACATCAAGTTCGAGACCCCCAAGGAAGTCTCGGAGGCTGCCTACGAGGTGTTGAGGCAAGCCTCGCGGACGGGCAAGGTCAGAAAGGGGACGAACGAGTCTACGAAAGCCATTGAGAGAGGACTAGCGAAGCTAGTTGTCATCGCCGAAGACGTCACCCCGCCAGAAGTGGTGGCACACCTGCCTCTTCTGTGCGACGAACGTAAGATACCCTACGTGTTTGTCCCGTCAAAGGACCAGATAGGCCCTGCAATAGGCATCGACGTTTCGACGGCGTCTGCAGCAGTCCTCGACGCAGGAGAAGGTAACCAGATCTTGGAACAGGTGACCCAAGAGCTGTCGAGGCTGAAGAAGGCGCAATGAGCAGCAAGAGAGAAGCCGAAACCCTAACCCCTGCAGAGGTCGTCCAGATCGTGGCACGGACAGGTGTCGCGGGCGAGATAACTCAGGTGAGGGTGAAGATACTCGACGGCAAGGAAAAGGGGCGCATCCTGACGAGGAACGTCAAGGGGCCCATTAGGATGGGAGATGTTCTGGTCCTTAGAGAGACGGAGCGGGAGGCACGTCGTTTGAAGCTGGTATGGATATTAGCGCTCAGTCTGGGCCTGTTTGCCTCTCTAGCGGTTGCTCTGACGCATTAAAACCGCCAGAACCAATTCTACAGGCCTGGCATGCCGAGCCCTTTATATTCCAAGTTCCAAAGGCACCGAAAGAAAGGGGTGCGGTAGCCTGAGATGTACGTTCCAAAGAAATGCGCTTTCTGTGGCAGGGAAGTTAGACTCGGCTCCGGCATTCTTTTCGTAAGGAACGACGGCTCAACGCGATCGTACTGTTCTTCGAAGTGTAAGACCAACGAGTTGAAGCTAGGTCGTGACCCGAGGAAGCTGAAGTGGGCGCGGGGCGCAAAGAAGAAATGAGTTCGTCCACAGAGGAAACTCTGATTGTGATAAAGCCCGACGGGGTAAGCAGAGGGCTCGTGGGGGAAATCGTGGCACGATTCGAGCGGAAGGGGTTCGTGATCAAGAAACTTCAGATGCAGACAATGACCAAGGCCCAAGCAGAGGAATTCTATTCCGTCCACAAGGACAAGCCTTTCTTCGGGGAGCTGGTCACATTCATAATCTCGGGGCCTGTCGTGGGTGTGGTCGTTTCAGGAAGGGACGCGGTGGCTACCGTCAGGAGAATGGTCGGCGCAACCAAGAGCTGGGAGGCGCCCGCCGGCACGATCAGAGGGGACCTCAGCCTCGGCTACACCGACAACACGATTCACGCTTCGGACTCGGCAGAGAGCTTTACTAAGGAGAGCGGCGTCTTCTTCGGAAAGACGAGAGGGTGAGGGCGTCATAAGGGGCTCGATGGGACATGTCAGAACAGAAGGGCGGGATGAGGCAACCTGTCGTTGTCATTCTGGGCCATGTAGATAGCGGGAAAACGAGCTTGGCCGACTCCCTCAGGGGAACCGGAGTTCAGGCCCGTGAGGTAGGGGGCATCACTCAGGAGATCGGTGCTAGCTTCTTCCCGATGGAAACTCTGAAGGAAATCTGCGGCCCGCTTCTTGACAAGGCAGGGGGAGAACTTCAGATACCCGGGCTCCTGATGATTGACACCCCGGGGCACGCAGTCTTCTCGAACCTCAGACTTCGGGGTGGTTCAGCAGCCGACATCGCAATCCTTGTGGTGGACGTCCTGAAGGGCCTCGAAAACCAGACTCTGGAGAGCATCGACATACTCAAACAGCGCCGGGTTCCTTTCCTGGTCGCCCTCAACAAGATTGACATGATTAACGGTTGGCGGAAGGGGAGTCACGGCCCACTCCTCCAGGTGATGAAGGAACAGCCTCCCGCGTGGAACGACGAGCTCGAGGAGAGGCTCTACAACGTAGTTGGCGGCCTATCTCGTCTCGGGTTCCAGTCTGATGCGTACTACCGCGTCAAGGACTTCAGGAAACAGGTCTCCATCGTCCCCGTTTCCGCGAGAGCACACGTGGGCATGCCGGAGATGCTCGCAATGCTCATCGGCCTCGCCCAGCAGTTCCTCAAAGGAAGGCTTCAAGCCGGGGAGACGGGAGCTGGGCGGGGCATCATTCTCGAGATGCAGGAGGAGGTGGGCATCGGCGAGACAGCTAACGTTATTCTGACCGAGGGGTCATTGAGCGTGGGGGACTCGATCGGGCTCGTACGCAAGGACGGCGCAATAAAGTCGAAAGTCAAGGCCCTCTTCATGCCTAAGCCGCTCGACGAGATGCGAGACCCACGTGACAGATTCACACCAGTCGGCTCTGTGTACGCGGCTGCAGGCGTGAAGCTGGTCTCCGCAGACCTGGCCGGGGTTGTACCAGGGACTTCGGTAGCCTCATTCAGGACAGACAGGGAATTCCAGGAACTGAAGGCCGAGATGGAGAAGGAGCTCACGAACATCGTGGTGAAGACGGACAATATGGGGGTCATCGTGAAGGCAGGGAGCATTGGTGGCCTCGAGGCGCTCCTCAGGATGCTCGAAGAGCGCGGCATCCCTGTAAGGCAGGCGGACATCGGGGACATCTCGAAGAACGACATCGTCGACGCAGAGGTCGTCGGAGAGCACGACCCCTACTTGGGGGCGGTTCTTGGGTTTGACGCCAAGGTGTTGTCCGAAGCGAAGGATTACGTCGGGACCAACCCGATCTTCGTGTCCGCCATAATCTACGAAGTGATTGACAATTACGCAAACTGGGCCACGGCAAAGAGGGAGGCGGACGAGAAGGCAGCGCTGTCGAGCCTCACTCGACCCTGCAAGCTCAAGGTGATACCGGGAACGTTCTTCAGGCGAAATGACCCAGCGGTCTTCGGCATAGAAGTAGCGGGGGGGACACTCCGCCCCAAGGTGAGATTGATGTCTGCCCAGGGCTTAGAGCTTGGGACCGTACAGCAAATCCAGGACCAGGGGAAGGCTCTGAACGAAGCGAAGGAGGGTGACAAGGTCGCCATATCTGTTGACGGGCCCACCCTAGGGAGGCAGATCAAAGAGAATGATACTATCTACTCGATGCCGAAGAGCCACGAAGCGAAGGCCTTGAGGACGAAGCTCCTCGGCTCTCTGACCCTAAATGAGCGGGAAGTGCTCGATGAGATAATCGCAATCAAATCACCTACCGACCCGATGTACGGATTCTAGTGGTTGAGCCAGCCAGGCCTAGGTTGCGTCCCGTTTAGATCGGAGGCATGGGGTGGGCGGGATTCGTCCGTAGGCTCCAGTCGTCACCTTCCGACCACCGACGGCATTGTCGCTCCGGCTCTCGGGGAAGACCGCGAGTCATTCTCAAGCTTATTTACCCACCGGGTCCGGAGCCGCCTGAATGGTCTCTTTCAAGCTAATACTTTCAGACCCTGGGACCGGGAAGTCGGAAGCCTCGGAGGTTAAAGATGCCCAGGCCCAGCCTCTGATCGGGCGCAAGATAGGCGAAGTGATAGATGGCTCAGCAATAGGGCTTAATGGAAAGATAAAGATCACTGGCGGTAGCGACAAGGCGGGATTCCCCATGAGAGCCGATACACTGGGTGGGGGGAAAAACTACATTCTTCTTACCAATGGAGTAGGTTTCAGGACCAAGGAAGAAGGGGCTAAGAAGAGAAAACTGGTCCGCGGAAACACAATCACGGAAGAGACGTATCAAGTAAATGCCATGAAAGTCGAGGAATCGGTACAGAGAAGCTAGATTCTCCGAATACCTTCAACTTTGCTACAAATCATCGGGGACTCTCCGGCTGAAAAGTAAAAATATCACGCAGGGCGTGGAAGGGGCGGACTGGAGCTTTGGCAAGACTCGACGACCTGGACATGAAGATTCTCTCGTCCCTCTATGCTGATGCATCCGTTTCTGTGCCAAAACTGAGCAAACAGCTCGGCGTGAACCTTTCCGTAATGTACAGCAGGATAAAACGCCTGCAGAAGCGGGGGGTGATCGAAAAGTTCACCGTGCAAGTCAACGAAGAGGCGCTCGGGATGCGAGCCGGCGCCATCGCGGGTCTCAACATAGACCCCAAGCAGAGGGAGTCGGTTCTCAAGGAAGTAGAGAAGGTGGAGGGAGTCCGACTGATTCGCGAAGTGACCGGGCGCTTTGACATCATAGTCAACCTGAAGGGGCAGTCATTGGACGAGCTTCACCGGGCAGTTTACGATGTGATAGGTAAGATTCCGGGGGTCATCCAGACCGAGATTTTCATGGAGGTTTCGAGGAGGAACCCTCCCGTGAACTTCCGTCTGGTCGAGTAGACCTGCCAAGACTCATTAGCACTCCCCATTTCGATAAGTCATTTGGTTCAACCAAATGGGTCTGTTTTGGTCTGCTCGCCGGCCAACCCCACCAAAATCGCCAAGCCGTTCTCATCAGTAGAACTTTACACCCAATGGGGCTACCCTCTGAGGTGTGAGGAACGGCATCACTGCAATCCTGCTCGTATTATTGGTGTTGGGGAGTCTTGGGGTGGGGTACTTTGTTGGGAACAGTAGCCGGCCTACTGCCACTACGACTTCCACCCTTACAGCCATGACGACTTCAACCCTTACTGAGCTTGTTCCAACCACCGTTACTTCATTCGTTTCAACGACCAGTGAAGTGTGTACCGTTTCGGCAGATTCAACTGGCTTCTTCCTTCACTTGGTTACTGATTCTGCCAAGGCCCCTGCCGCGGGGGTTCAGGTCACGGTCATTCCAATGATTGAATGCATCGGCAGTCCCACGCCGTCAATTTCCATGGAAGCGATATACGTAACGAACGGCACTGGCTGGGCAGTGGTATCTAGCTACCCAGGTGGTCAGGAATACTATCTCCTGTACGAGTTCCAATATTCAGGCCACGGTTACAACGTCACGGCCGACTGGCGCCCCGAGCAAGGAACCTTCACCACAGTGAGCCTACCCTCGGGGAATGTCACGACGGTCAACTTGTTCCCGAAGAGCTGCAACGGCACGTGCATATACTAGCCAATTCCAATCAGAATTTGTCCAACCCCACCAGAATCGCTGGGTCAAATCAGACCAAAACGATTAGAGCAGAGACGTTCTGCCCGCCACAGACTCCCTTGCCCTTTTGGACTTGAGGAATCCTTACCCGTACGAGAATTCTCTGCTTTGTATGGGCATACCGACTCCCATCTAAGCCCAAATCAAACTATTTCCAGGAAAGGGGGGCAGATGCGTCCCATGGAATCCTCGACTTGAAACGTTGCTTAACCCTAGAATCAATAACACCCATTACAGTCGTGCCTAAGACTCATTAAGACCCAGCGTTGTCGCGGAAATCCGTGGACCCGTTAGTCCTCCTAGACCAGGCGGTGGCACAGGAGAAGGTTCCGCGGGCCCTGGCCACCAAGGTCAGGAAAAGAATGAACATAGTGCAGGGAGCTGTTCAGCGCGTCGAGAAGGCAAGCACCCTCAGTTATCCTCCCTACTACGTGGAGCCTTCACTTCCATGCTCGAAGACTGGTGCGGAGTACGGACAGATGGGCGTGCTGTTTGCTCGCGTGATACCCACGACGGTCACGGGGAGTGTCGTAATCCTCGTGCAATTCTCCGCGGCTCTTGTCGCATTCGGTACGAAGGGCACCATCGAAGCGGTCGCGGCCCACGAGTTCACCCACTACGTCGACCTGGTCAGGAGGCTGAGCACCAAGAACATCGCCAGCGACGAAAAGGTCACCACGCTGTTCGAAGCATCTTTCAAGGACGCCGAGCACACGGTTCCGCCGAGGCTACTCTTCTCCGAAAGAGCACTCGTTTCTCTGATCAGCAGGAAGTTCAAAGGCGACCTCATGGACTCCGCGTTGAGCAAGAAGGCCGAAGACCAGTGGGTCGCGAAGGACCTCCCCATTCACTGGGTCAGCCTCGAGGAGAACATGCTCAAGGTCCCAATGACGTTGGTCGCTGCCACCCGCTTCGACCCGGCAGTGCTCGCAAAGATTGAGGAGATGCAGAAGGCACTCAGTTGAGGCTAACTGATAGCGAGCGCGACAGCGTCAGGGACATCGCGTCGACTCTGGTGGAGCCTTCCAGGATGTCGGCCCTTGCCGCATACGGATCAAAAGTTGCGGGATACGCACGTCCCGACTCAGACTACGACCTGATCATCGTCTCGAGGCGGTTCAGCGCAGGGGTGAGGTACAAGTACGTAGACTCCCCGACAGAAGTTTCGGCGCTCGTAGTCGACGAGCACATGCTGAACCAGGACGCGACCTCTTCCTTCCTGGGAGAGTTCGTCGTGGGGCGGCTGTTGAATGTGTATGAGCCGATAATCAACGGCGACCTCTTCAAGTCCGTGGAGCTGGAGTACAAGAAGCGAGTGCTCACGGAGGCCCTGATAGAGCTGTCTTCCGACTACGGGGAGTTCGCCACCCACCTACTTGTCCCCTACGAGTATTTCCTTTTCGACAAACTACACAAACGGGCAGCAATCTATCCTCCCGCACTCTACAGCTACGTGCACACGTACACCTGTCCGATGGGTGAGGAGAACAGAGCGCTTTCCGTGGAGGGGTTTGTCGAGGCGGCAAAGTCGCTCCAGCCCAGGGGCTTCCTGACGGCGACCCCTGAGGGGGTAAGGATAGTCCCAGAGAAACTGAAAGCAGACGCCTTCTCGCGCTTCGAGTCGATGTTCTCCCAGACGGCAAGAGGGGTCACCCAGTACGCTGTCCACGGCTACGCCGGCCGGGTCGGTCCGTCCGTGTTCAGCAGGGAGGCGCTTTCCAAGCTGCGGAGGATGAGAGAGAACCCTCCCCCCCTGGCGCCGCTAGAAGCGCCCCGCTCGCTCCTCAGGCTGGAACAGGGTACGGTCATCCCTGACTCTTCTCTTCTTGTCGAAGAACTGGCGAGAACCCTCGGTTTCAGAACCTACTCCACGAAGGAAAAGGACATTGGGGAGCCCTATTCAACGACTCGGGTCCTCACCTTCTCAGATGGTACGCGCGCGAAGTCGGTCGTCGTGAAGAACTATGCAGACGTAAGGGCTCTCAAATGGGCGCTCTTGGGCATCTGGGCTTCAACGGCGAAGAAGTTCAGCGCCTCTGCCAACTCCCGCCTGGATCGAGAATACGGGATGACCCTACGACTGAATTCAATGGACATCCTGGTGCCCCGAGTCCTGGCCGTCGCCCCGGCAGAACGGATTTTAGTGAAGGAGTTCGTTAGCGGTCCGACCCTAGCCAGCGTGATTAACTCGTTCCTGAAGGGCGCGCCGGGAGGCCTAGGGAGCGTGTCTGGTTACGGTGAAGTTATTGCCAGGCTCCATTCGGCAGGAATCGCGCTCGGAGACTCAAAGCCGAGCAACGTTGTTGTCGCCGGAAACGGGTTGTACTTGACCGATCTCGAACAGGCTTACCCGGGAGGGGACCAGTCATGGGACATAGCTGAGTTCCTCTACTATACTGCCAAGCTCTCCATCCGGGAAGACGCCATGAAAAAGGTGGCCGATGCCTTCCTCGAGTCATACGCTAAGGTAGGGGACAGGTCGAAGATTGCGAGGGCCCGTGGTCAGAGATACTTTGGCCCTTTCAGCCCGTTCCTCACGCCGGGAATGGCGAAGATGTTGCGGGATAAGCTCTCGACTTATGCCTGAGGCTTCGTGTAGGTCGTATAGCCGCAGTGACCACAGGTGAGCCTGTTTCCGTGCTGGGCCATGAAGTATCCCTTCCCGCACCTGGGGCACTCCTTCCTCAGTCTCGAAACCGAGTTCCCGTCGACCTTGTATAATTTGTAGGCCTGGATTCTCCTCTTTGGTGCCTTCGGCTTCTCCTTCTTCTCCGGCTTCTTCTCCTCGGTTGGCGCTTCGGGCGGCGCGGGCGTTGGTGCCGCTGGTGCGGGGGGTGCCTTCGACATAATTACTTGGCCTCAGGTGCCTGTGCAGCCGAGGCCGCGGGGGTCCTGGCCTTCTTCCTTTCCTGTTTCAACTTCTCCCGTTCTTCCTTCGAAAGCGTCCTCTCCTGCAGATACCTCGGATGGACTTTCTTCATCGACTCCGCAGACCCATAGACGTAGAATCTCCCAAGAACTTTCTTGGTCCCCGATTGGCCGTCTACCCTGACGAGTCCGACTTTCTCCACGGGCACTCCGAGCTCCTGAGCGACCGTCTCAATGGCCTCCTTACGCGACATCTTCCCTGCCTTCCCCTCCATCGAGAGCTCCACATAGGATCTGTCGAGGACCTTGGACTCTGATTTCTTCACTACAGGCAAGCTGGGCCACCCGAATTCATCGGGGATATTAACTTGAGGCTCAATGGATGCCCTTGATCCCCATTTGGGCGAGAATCGCCCTGTTCCGTGATTTCGCTATCGCATTCGCCTTCACGGCGACGACGCCCACCCCCGGCTGTCCGTAGAAGACTGTAGCAGAAACGGGTGCCATGGCGATGGCGAGCATTGCCATGAGGTCCTCCTCCCCTTCGACCAGAACCCTCACAGGCTTCTTGCCAAGGAAGGCCCTCTTCATCCCCGTGATCGCGTCCTCTGTGACCATCCCCGCCGGGTTCTTGACCCTGATCAGCTTAGCGTAGGGAACTGCAGGGACGGCCCTTGCGACTCTCCTCTCGACGCCGTCCACTACCTGAACGTCTGGCGTCCTCCCCATGGCGCCTAAAGTGTCGGTCACCCTGTCCCCAACGGTAACCGTCATAGACGCGTCCCTCACCACCCTCTCGAAATCTGGTCCCATCGCTTCCTCAGCTGAGTAGACTGTCCCCAGTGGGGTGGCCAGCCTGGTCCTGAGTTCCTCGGGGAGCCTGTACGTCCTGCGCAAGGGCCTAGCTTACCTTGAGGGCATATCTTCCCGGTTTCGCAATGTTCAGGGTCTTGGCTACCTGAGACTTCTCCGGGTCGATTATTATGATCAGGCCGGACCACTCGTTGCTAAGTTCCGTGGACCCGTCGTTGGGGCACGCCTTCTCAGTGGTTAGGGTCCTGCACTTCCTGCATGCTAGCTCCTTCATTCCCCTTACTTCTCCGATCTTTCTTCTGCCTTGCGAGCCTTCGCCGCCTTGTTCACTTCGTCGTCGATCCATTCGAGTGCGCCTAGGAAGGGCTGCCTGCAGGTGACGCCTATCTTGCCCATGGATATGCCATGGCCTAAACTTACTGCCGTAATCCTTACCCTCACCTTGCTCCCGACCCTTAGCGTCCTCTTGCTCTGAGAGGCAGTGATTATCCCAGACTTCACATCGCTGGTCAGGTAGTCGTCCATTATCTGGCTGAGGTGCAGCAACGCGTCTGCCGGGCCAATCCTCACGAAGGCGCCGAAGTCGGTGACCTCAACGATTTCCCCTTCCACTATCTCCTGCTTCAGCGGGTAGAACGAAAGCACTTCGAAGTTGACCCGGTGATAAGTCGCCCCGTCTCCCGCTATGATTTTCCCCACCTTGTCCACGTCCACTTTCGTTACAAGAACAAGATACCCGTGATCGGGGTTGATGGTGCTCTCGTACTTCAGTTTCAGGAGGTCCATTGCCACCTTCTCGAGCGGGGAGCCGAACCGATCTGGTGGAACGCGAACGACGTCTTCGAGGTTCACTAACTGAAACATGAATTAATCAGGAACGAAGCCACCCCTTTGAGTCAGCGATTTTAATCTTTAGCGAGCATGAAACGAAATCTCGTGGCTCAGGAAAGGGAGGGAGGGAGCTTCCTCTTGTGCTCAGTCCTAGCGTGCATCTCGAGCACCCTGCTCACCACTCCAAGGGGCACTCGGGCCTTGGCTGCTGCCTCTGCAGGCTTTACCTTTAGGTCGTAAAGGTAGTGCAAAACCACGTCGAGCCTGTCGTAGTTTGCGGGTATCTCGTCAGTTGCCCTTTGCCCCCGCCATAGCTGGGGCGATGCCGGCTTCTTGACAACCACCTTCGGGAGTCCGAGGAACGCTCCGAGCTCCCTGACCTGGGTCTTGTAGAGGTGGGCTATCGGAAGAAAATCGACTCCGCCATCCCCCCATTTGGTAAAGTAGCCGAGGAGTTCCTCGCTCTTGTCTCCGGTTCCCGCGACAAGATAGCCAAGGGAGTTGGCGCGATAGTATAGGAGCACCATCCTCACTCTCGCTTGGACGTTTGCCTTCGTCACTCTGGTGCCTTCAGCCTTGGTCGAACCGGTGATGTTGTCGACGATTCCGGAGATCGGTATCTCCTCTCTCCTCACCCCCCAGGCGTTTGCGAGCTCGCGAGCGTCTTTCAAATCCTGGCGGGGCGTATGATTCGAAGGCATAAGAAGAACTAAGACCCTTTCCTTCCCGAGCGCGCTAACACAGAGGGCTCCTACGACGGCACTGTCGATCCCACCGCTTAGACCGAGAACCACGCCGCCGGCTCGGGCTTTACCTACAGTCCTGCCAACGAATGCAGTTATCCTGCCGGCCTCCCTGCCGGCCTGGAACCTTAGGCTCACGCTCCCCTCTCGGAGAACCGTGGAGGGTCCGTTTTAATCAATTCTCGGCCTCGATCACGCTCGTGGTCACTGCAGCCCGACCCTCCCTTTCTTGAGGGAGATGACCCTGAGGTGAGAGGCCCTGGCTGCGCGCGCCAATTCTGCATCCGTAGTGGCGACAAGCGCGTCCTCGGCCAACGCTGTCGAAATTATCTCGTCGTCAACGCGAGCACTCCCGCAAGCAACCCGGTCGAATGCGGCAGCCAGGTCGAGGGCAACGCTTGCAGTCCTTGACTTCGAACCTTTCCCCGATGAGAGCCTCCGCAACTCTTCCCCCACGCACTCGAGCAACACCGGCTCGAATTTACCAACCCTATCTACGATATCTTCAAACCAGGTGGTGGGCGTTTCGACGACGGCCATAAGGAAACTACTGTCAAATATCACTCGGGTCAAGCATTACTTCAGGACGCCTGAGCCGATGAGTCTCCATCGCTCAGCGATTCTTCGGCTTATGGCCGCCCTCATCCCGATTTCGATGGCGACGGGCTTCTTCAGGTCTGCTTCGACCACATCCCCCCTGACCGAGGTGGCCACTGCCAGGGTCGACGCCGTCCCTAGGTTCAGCCTGATCGTCTCCGAGAGCTTAACCTTCTCCACCCTGATTAGTTCCGTGGCCCCCACCGCTGTCTCGAGCAGAGTCACGTCGAGCGTGACATGCTCCAAGGTCTCCGGCAGCGTTCCCGGCTTTCCTATTACGCTCCCAACCATCTGGTCTCCCTTGGTGTAGGTGGGGTCCAGGTGTGTCCCCACCGCCACAAGCCCGCCAGGTCCGACCTTGTTTGCCGCACCAGCCCCGGTTTGCAGGCTGGAAACTTTGGTGATGATCGGAACGTATCTCCCGCTCCTGTCGTCAATCATGCCCGGCTTCAGTTCCACCTCTTCCCCCACCTTCAACTCCCCGCGAGTGAGGCTCCCCCCGAGCACTCCCCCTGCAAGTCCGGAGATTTCAGCGCCTGGCCTGTTGACGTCGAAACTCCTTACGACGTACATCAGAGGGTTTGCGGCTGCATCCCTCTTCGGCGTCGGGATCACCTCCCCAAGCGCTTCGATAAGAGCGTCGATGTTAAGCCTCTGTTGGGCCGAGATGGGGATAATGGGAGCGGACTCGGCGACGGTGCCCTGGACAAACTTCTCGATTTGAGACTGATTCTTCTCCGCCTCCGTGTCCGTGACCAGGTCGACCTTGTTTTGGACTATCACGATCCGCTTCATGCCGAGCATCTGCAGAGCCTGAAGATGCTCCCTGGTCTGAGGCTTGGGCACAGTCTCGTTGGCCGCTATGACCAACAGAGCGCCATCCATTAGGAAAGCGCCGGCGAGCATGTTGGTCATGAGGCTCTCGTGACCAGGGCAATCGACAAAGCTCACGGCTCTGAGGAATGTCGTCTTTCTGCCGCAGACTGGGCACCTCTCGCTGGTCGAGTAGGACCCAACGCCGTGATCCTGGGCGCACTTGTAGAACGCAGCATCTGCGTACCCCACCTTGATAGTGATGCCCCGCTTCAGTTCCTCGCTGTGGGCGCTCGCCCATATTCCAGTAACGGCCTGAGTCAGCGTCGTCTTGCCGTGGTCTACATGCCCTGCAGTGCCTATGTTGACCTCGGGCTGCCTCGGAAGGGGAGGCTTCTCCGCAGCTGGCTCGACAAGCTTCTGCTCGGACAAGAAACAATGCTGCTTAGCAGGGGTTTTTTAACTAATGCCGAGACGTGAGAGAAAGTCAGCCGGATAGCCGGTCGAGCCAGACTCGCCTCCCAATCATGAGCCTGACAATTCAAGAGGCCACCAGGGGAATGTATTTATCACGACACTTCGGGTCCAGACCTCGTCCCGGGTATACCATTGAGGGCGATAGTGCTGTCAGGAGGCCTCGGCATGAGGCTCCGTCCCCTCACCGACGACAGACCCAAGGCGCTGATTCAGATCAAAGGCCGCCCCATCGCCGAGTACCAAATAGACTGGCTCATGAAGGGCGGAGGAATAAACGAAGTAACTTTCGCTTGCGGCTACAAGTGGGAGAAGCTGCAAGAGCACTTTGGCTCGAGTTTCAAGGGGGTATCCATCGACTACTCGGTCGAAGATGAGCCTTTGGGGACAGGAGGCGCAGTCAAGAAGGCCCTATCGAAGCACCCAACTGAAGACATCTGCGTCGTCGCAAACGGGGACATCATCACTGACCTTCCCCTCTCACGGATGATCGATGCTCATAGGCAGGCCGGAGAAATCTCCGCCTCGATGCTCGTGGTCCCCTATCGCTCGAGGTTCGGGGTGGTGAAGATAGACAAGTTGAAGATGGTAAGGGGCTTCGATGAGAAGCCGGCGTTCCCGGACGTATGGATTAACGGAGGAGTGTACGTCCTCAACGCAAAGAGGGCAAAGAAGTACCTCCCCGACGGCGGGGACATCGAGCGGGAGACATTCCCGAACCTGGTGGCCAGAGGGGAGCTTCTATCGTACCCTCACTACGGCGAGTGGATTTTCGTGGACTCGATCAAAGACCTAATGCAGCTTGAGGAGTCCATGGACGTTGCGACCTGAAGAAAGATTTTTGTCAGCCGGCAGAACCAAGTTGACCATGGCCGATTTCAATAAGGCAGTGGAGGCCTCCAGGGTGCCCCCCGACACCATGCTCACGGTCGAGGTCGCAGGAGAGTCGGTCCTGATCGCGAATGTCGATGGCAGGTACTACGGGATGGGAGCCATCTGCACTCATGAGGAGTGGGACCTCTCGGAAGGGACCCTCGAAGATACTGCCGTGACCTGCGCCGGCCACGGCACCGTATGGGACCTGAAGACCGGGAAGGGAGTTTTCGACGAGCCTCTCCCCGATGAGCCCCTCTACGACGTGAAGGAAGAGGATGGGTTCATCTACGTGAGGAAGCGTTGAAGCTCCCGCCTCGCCATTCCCCGGACGGGCGCCGATAAGACACCAAAGGTCTCTAAGGCATAATTATACGACTTCAAGAGGCCCTTCTAGTTGTCAGCGGAGGCTCGAGGGCGGAGACATTCGACCCCCTTCAGGAGGCTGGGGGGGTTCGTTTACCGCCGGAGGCGGATCATAGTAGTCGCCTGGATTCTCGCGCTCATCCTGCTAGTCCCAGTCATCATGACTGTGACTAATTCCACGTCTCTGAACGAGGGGGCGGCATCCGGGAGCCAGCTCGAGTCGGTGCAGGCATCGAACCTGATTTCTGCACAGTTCTCCAAGACCGTCGCCAACAGTACGCTGCTGGTAGTGGTCAAGGGCGCTAACGTCACCTCTCCCGCAACGCAGGAATTCGTCGGCGGGCTGGTTCATTACCTTAGGACGGATTCGAGCCTGAAGGGGCTCAATCAGACAATCGACGTGTATTCTCCTCTTTACTCGGCGATAAGAGGGGTCAATGGGGCTACTTATTCCGCGGTAAGAGGAGCCAACGCCACTGCCAGGCTGCTCTTGGGTGTCCCCGCCCTTTACTTCGGCGCATGGGTACAAGCCTATACAAAAACTGGCAACTTGACCTATGCCGACGGCGGCGCGCTAAGCTATGCCGCCGGTGCGCTGTCGAGGGCAAACGCCACTGCCTACGATGACTACTCCTCCCGAGTCCTCTCTTTGTTCGATTCCGAGTGGATTGCTTCATGGTCGAATGGTCAGCTCTCCAGTCTCAACCTTACTGCCAGGGGGTCCTACGCCGCTCGCCTTGCAGGTCTAGAGTACGCCGACAACTACATGCCGGCGTCGAGGTCCTTCGACTCCGCCCTGCTCGGTTCGATCACCCTTGCGGAGTACATAGCCGGTCCAGGAGAGGCGAACTCACGAATTGCCTCCTTCGCCCAGAGCTACATTTCCAACTCAACGGGGTTCTCGCTTCAATTCGTGAGTGCTGCCTACGGACTCGGCAGGACATACGACAATTCCTCCCTCTACTCGCTGACCGGGAACATAATTTGGAAGCCGAGCGAGTACGGCGTTACCAGCGCCCTAACCACGCTGATTTCGTCCCTGGTCTCACCAGCGCGGGACATCACGCTGGTGACCCTCAGCCTGGACCAGTCGTCGAACGAGAACGTCATCGCGCTAAGGTCTGCCGTCTCCACAGTCCTGAGCAATGAGACGGTGGGCTCTGCCGTCCAATCGGCGAAGGTGACTGGAGGTGACGCCATATCCTACGATTTCGGGCAGTCGGCCCAATCAGATTTGAGCCTAATACTCCCAGTGACAATTATCCTGCTGATCGTCGCCACTGGAATCTTCTTCCGATCTATCCTCACACCTTTCGTGACACTAGGCACCATCGGCATAGCCCTCGGAATCTCGCAGGTGTTCATCGTCTTGGTGGCCGCGTTCATCGCCAAAGTGGACTTTACGGTCCCCACTATTCTACTCACTGTCCTGATTGGGGTGGGCACGGACTACAGCGTTTTCATCCTTGCCAGGTACAGGGAAGAAAGGGTGAGGGGCTCCTCGGTCCAGCAGGCGATGGAGACATCTGTCACCTGGGCCGGTGAGAGCATCACGACCAGCGGGGCCACCGTCATCATTTCGTTCCTCGCCCTTGCCTTCACATCTGTGGTCTACCTGAGGACCATAGGATATGTGGTCGGTTTGGGCGTGCTTGTGGCACTTCTGGTCGCGCTGACGATGGTGCCAGCGGTGGTGAGCATCATAGGTGGACGCGCGTTCTGGCCCTACTCCGGAGAACGTTTCACCCGATACTCCCTGTCTGTTCTCGAGAAGCTCAGAATGAAGAGGGGCTACTTCTCCAGAAGCGGCGCCTTCGCCGTGAAGAGGGCATGGGTGCTTATCGTTGTTGCGCTGGTGGCGACCGGCCCCGCCCTGTACGTATACGCTACAACGACTCCCACTTTCGACTTCCTTTCGGCGGCGCCGTCCAACCTCGAGTCCATTTCGGCATCTAACCAGCTTACAGCGGCGTTCGGCAGCGGAACGCTCTTCCCCACCTACGTGGTCATGACATTCTCCCAACCTGTAGTAGTTGGCGATGCCTTCAATTCTTCCGAAATGGGAGTGGTCCAGCGGGTAACTTCCTATCTGCAAGAGTCTCCCGATGTAAGGAACGTCACCAGCCCGACACTGGTGTACGGTCACCAGATAGACTACGACCGGATCAATCTCTCAACCGGCGAAGGTGCTAGGACCTTCGCAGGGATCCTCCAGAGTGTCGGCAGGGACAACAAGACCGTGCTCTTTACAATCAACTTCAGCATCGATCCGGACTCCGCTAAGGCAATCTCGGACGCCCAAGCGATGCGCCAGACTCTACACTCGCAGTACGGCTCGACCCACGGAGTCACAGGAATCTATGTCGGAGGCGAAACGGGGTCCATCCTCGACACGAAGGATGTGTTCGACTCCCAGTTCAACACTGTGGTCCCAATCGTGGCCGTGGGCGTGGCGCTGGTCCTCCTTGTGGTCCTCGGATCCCTCTTCCTTCCTGTGTTTGCAGTCTTGTCTATCCTAATGAGCATAATCTGGACCTTGGCCGCAACGGAGCTCCTGTTCAAGCAGCTCTACAACTTCCCCCTGCTCTTCATCACCCCCTTCTTCCTCTTCGTAACACTGCTTGGCCTCGGGATGGACTACAACATCTTCATACTCACAAGGGTGCGCGAAGAAGCCACGAAAGGGAAGCGACTCAACGACGCCATAGTCGGCGCCATCGAGCAGACCGGGGCCGTGATAACGGCGGCGGCCATCATTCTGGCAGGATCCCTTGGCGCCCTCATGATTTCCAGCGACCTCCTCCTAAGACAACTCGGGTTCTCGTTCGCCTATGCAGTCCTGATCGACGCCTTGGTGGTCAGGACCTACCTGGTGCCTGCTGTCATGTCGAAAATCGGAAGATGGAACTGGTACAGCCCCATCCCGTTCCTTAACCGCTCAAGGCATCTCTTCGAGGAAGAAACGGCGACTCCCAACACGGCTTAAAGCGGAGCAAGGACCGGGCATACCATTGTGGCTCGTGATGACGCCGAAGTGGACGAGGAGGTCCTGGAGGAGGGGTGTTACTACCTCCTGCGCCTTGGCCTCACCACTGATCAGCTCGGGTCCCACTTCGGCTTGCCGCCAGCGAGAGCCGACGAACTGGCGAAATCATACGAAGCAAAAATCAAGTCCGGAAAGGTGAGCCCTGGCGCCTTCGACCGGGCCTTCTGGGAAGACGTGAAGAAGGAGTCGGAGGGGGACGTCAAGCTCACCTTCCTGTTCGAGAAGGGTTTCCATCACGGCTGGAAGTCCGAGCTGGAGAGGCTTGATGGCCCAGCCCTGATGTCAATTTACGAATCAAGCAAGGACTTCCTGACCGCCGACCCGAACCAGAAGTTCTTGGATTTCCCTCCCCCCAAGGGGTACGACCCCCTGGCCATGGACAGGGAAATTCGTAAGGCAGTCGGAGTGATCCAGGAGCTCCTCGAAAGCAAGTGGGCTTCGGAGAAACGCTCCGGGAGCCACAAGGCTGTCAAACCTTAAAACTCCCATAAGTCAGTCAAACTCGAAAAAGGTTGCCGCTGGACTCGGTCGAGAGGGACAAGCTGGCCGCGGTCCTCCGCCAGTTCCAGGGAAGGAAGGTTCTCGTGGTTGGCGACCTTCTCGTGAGCCGGTTCGTCGAGGTCGCAGCTCGCAAGCTTGCACGGGAGGCTCCTGTCCCTGCCGGAGACTTCGTAGGACAGACGCTCCTCCCAGGCGGCGCGGCCAACCTTTCGAGGGAATTGGTGTCGCTGGGGGCTTCCGTCAGCCTCGTGGGGCTGGTGGCCTCTGACGAGTACGGTAATTGGTTGAAATCGGAATTCTCGAAGTACGGACTTGACGCCGGGGGGGTGGTGACTGACCAGAGCCGGCCCACCTCGCTTAGGACCTGGTACATGGTCAACACGTTCCACATGCTTCGCATCGACAAGGAAGACAGGAGGGACGTACCACTTGCAATGGCAAAGAAACTTCTTGCAGAGGCCGAGCCTCGCATCAAGGACGTCGACTGCATCATACTCTCTGACTACGACCGCGGCGTCATCACAAGCTACCTGATTGGCGGAGTGGTTGCCGCTGCCCGCGCTTCAGGCAAGATCGTTGTCGGCCAGCCCAAGATGCACCACTACCTTGACTTCTCCGGCGTGACCTTTGTGAAATCGAATCTGGAGGAAGCAGAGCACGCCACGGGCATGGCCATGGTGAACGAGACCAGCCTCAGGAACATGGGAGTGAACCTCCTCAGCCGCCTTGAGTCCAAGGCTATACTGATTACACGAGGAGACCAGGGGGTCGCCCTTTTTGACAAGGACAACGTGACTCTTTTCCCACCCATAAGGGGACGGAAGAACCTCTTCAGCAAGGTAGGCGTGAGGGACGCGATGACCGGGGTCTTCGGTCTGTCCGTGGCATCGGGCGGGAACCCATACCAGGCAGCGGTCCTGGCCAACGTGGCAGGGGAGGCACGAAGCGAACTACCTCGGATAGCATCGCTTTCGCTCCAGGAGCTGGAGGCAAGGACGGAGGGCGTCGAGGAGCTCGTGAATAGGATTGTTCAGGCCCCGGTGAAGAGGTAGTGGAGACAGCCCAGGAAGTAGGCAGGCTCAAGGAGATCGCCAAGAACACCCGCAAACTGATCCTGGAGGCGCTCGCGGAAGCGGGCTCCGGTCATCCAGGGGGATCGCTCTCGGCCGTGGAGCTGCTTGTCACCCTCTACTTTCATGTGATGCGTTACGACCCGAAGAACCCGAAGTGGGAGGATAGGGACAGGTTCTTTCTCAGCAAGGGGCATGCCGCCCCGCTTCTCTATTCGATTCTTGCCCAGGCCGGCTATTTCCCAGTCGAGGAGTTGATGACGCTTAGGAAGACGGGCTCGCGGCTTCAGGGACACCCTTCGATGGGCATCCCCGGTGTGGAAGCCCCGGCAGGCTCGGAAGGGATTGGTCTTTCTCTCGCTGTGGGGACATGCCTCGCGGCAAAGCTCGACGGCAGGTCCTTCAGGACCTATGTGCTCATGGGAGACGGTGAACAACAGGAGGGGCAAGTCTGGGAAGCCGCCATGTCTGCCTCGAAATATCGGCTCGACAATCTCACCGCCATCATAGACAGAAACGGAATCCAGCAGGACGGCCTTACGGAGCAGGTCATGCCCCTTGAACCGCTTGCGGCCAAGTGGCGTGCATTCAACTGGAACGTCATTGAAGTCGACGGTTACGACTTTACCCAGCTGATGGACGGATTCGACCTTGCGGCCAACACGCGGAACAGGCCGACGATCGTCGTGGCGCATACGGTGAAGGGGAAGGGCATATCCTTCATGGAGTGGTCCCCGCACTATCATGGAACGCCCCCTGCGAAGGACAAGCTCTCCGACGTGCTCAGTGAATTGAAGTGATCTGATGAGCGAGATCAAGATAGCCCCGTCAATACTGGCATGGGACCTGGGAGACCTCGAAGGAGCGATCCAAATCTCCGTGGAGGGAGGGGCCGACCAGGTACATCTCGACGTCATTGACGGTCACTTCGCTCCGAACATAACGTTCGGCCCCGGGACAGTGAAGGCACTCCGCCGCAGGTGCGACCTGAAATTCGACACGCACCTGATGATCGATTCTCCCCACCTATACGTCGACAAGTTCTTGGACGCCGGCTCTGACCTGCTGAGCTTTCACGCCGAAGTGTTGAACGGCTCGAAGTTCGATGACCTCTACCGTGTGGTTCACGGGAAGGGGAAGGAAATGGGCTTGGCGATAAAACCCAAGACCGAGCTCCCACGATGGGCCGCGGACCGTCTGGAAAGGATCTCCACTCTTGTGGTGATGACTGTTAACCCAGGGTTCAGCGGTCAATCAATGGACGTGTCGGTGTTGCCAAAGCTGAGGAAAATAAGCGCTCTCGTGGGTGACAGAGGGCTCTCCACAGACATAGAGGTGGACGGTGGGGTCGAGCCCGAGAACGTCCGCGAAGTTGTTAAGAGTGGCGGAAACGTGCTGGTCGCTGGTGCGGGCGTCTACGGGAAGAAGGATCCAGTCAATGCAATATCGGTGCTTAGGGAGCGTGCGCTGCAGGTGAACAAGGCAATATGATGCTTTCGAAGCAGGCTGCCATGAGAGACGCCTACGGAGAGGCGTTGCTTGAGCTTGGGGGGGCCAATCGGAATGTGGTCGTCGTCGGAGCCGACACCACGGGGTCTCTGAAGTCAGGCGTGTTCGGCAACAAGTACCCGGAGCGCTTCTTCAACGTGGGGATTGCGGAACAGAACCTGGTTTCGATTGCAGCGGGGCTGGCGCTGGCGGGGAAGATTGCTTACTCAGGGACCTACGCTATTTTCGTCCCAGGGAAGTGTGTCGACCAGATACGCAACAACATCTGCTATCCCGACCTGAACGTTAAGCTTGTCTGCTCTCACGGAGGCATTTCTGTCGGGCCTGACGGCGCATCCCACCAGCAGGTGGAGGACATTGCGATAATGAGGGGGATTCCGAAGATGAAGGTGATAGTACCGGCTGATGCCCCTTCGACAAGGGGAATCGTCATAGCCATCGCGTCCATTCCCGGGCCATTCTACGTTAGGCTCACGAGATCTGCCACCCCGATTGTCTACGAAGGGGGGTTCGAATACAAGTTTGGAAAGGCCAACGTCCTTAGGGACGGAGGCGACGTCGTTGTCTTCGCCTGCGGCATAATGGTCCCCGAGGCGCTGAAGGCGGCCGAGTCCCTGAAGGCCAAGGGGATTTCTGCAGCAGTTGTGGACATGCACACCGTAAAGCCCATCGACTCGGGAACGATTCTGAAGTTCGCTCAGAAGTGCGGAAGGGTCGTGACCGCGGAGGAGCATAACATCCTCGGCGGGATGGGTTCCGCGGTCGCAGAGGTCCTCGGGGAAGGGTGCCCCACGCGAATGAAGCGCGTCGGCGTGATGGACACCTTCGGGGAAAGCGGGGACCCGGGGGAACTCCTGAAGAAGTACGGTCTGACTGCAGCCAGCATCGAGCAGGCCGCCTTAGACTTGGTCCACACAAAATAGCCTTTAATATCAAACAACGAAGTCGAAGCTAGAATGAAGCTCTTCCTTGATACCGCCAACCTAGCCCAGATTAAGAAGCTGAACCAGATGGGCATCGTGGACGGGATCACCACCAACCCCACCCTGGTGGCCAAGGAGCCGGGGGAGTTTGAGGAAATCATAACTGCCATCTGTAAGGAGGTAAAGGGGGACGTGAGCGCGGAGGTCGTCTCTACGAACTTTGACGGGATGGTGTCCGAAGCGAAGCATCTTTCCTCCATCGCGCCTAACGTCGTCGTCAAGATCCCGATTATCGCGGAGGGGCTCAGGGCAACGAAGGCGATCAGCGGAATGGGGATTCGGGTCAACATGACGCTCGTCTTCTCAGCCAATCAGGGGTTGCTCGCCGCGAAGGCAGGTGCGTCCTTCATCAGTCCTTTCATTGGAAGGCTGGACGACATAGGCCAGCGCGGGATGGAACTTGTCGAGGACCTTGTCAAGATTAGAAACAACTACAGCCTGAAAGTGGAGGTCCTCGTGGGGAGCATCAGGCACCCGCAGCACGTCCTCGAGGCTGCAAAGGTCGGGGCGGACATCGCGACGATGCCCCCCGAGGTGATGGAGAAGATGATGCAACACCCACTCACCGACTCAGGCCTCAAACGCTTCCTGGACGACTGGGAAAAGGCGAAGAAAGCGAGAGCTTCCATAACGGTGTAGGGTAACAACAACTTTTTACGATGAGGCCATCGGCGCGACCTCATGAAGACCTACACCTTACCACCACTGCCTTATGCATACGACGCTCTCGAACCACACATCTCAAAGCAAATCATGACCCTTCATCACGACAAGCACCATCAAGCATACGTCACGGGTGCCAACGCCGCCATGGACAAACTGGACAAGGCGCGCAAAGGAGAGATGCAAATCGACGTCAGGGCCGTACTCAGAGACTTCGGCTTCAATGCGGACGGTCACATACTCCATTCCCTGTTCTGGCCAAGCATGGCCCCAGCGGGCAAAGGCGGCGGAACGCCCGGAGGAAAACTTGCGGACCAAATCAACATGGACTTCGGCGGATTCGACAAGTTCAAGGCTCAGTTCTCTGACACGTTCAAGACAATCGAGGGAAGCGGCTGGGCGATGCTGATCTATGAACCCGTCAGCGACCAACTCATCATCTCGCAGATAGAGAAGCATAATCTGAACCACATAGCACAATCGGAGGTCATTCTGTGCTCAGACGGGTGGGAACACGCGTTTTACCTCCAATATCTCAACGATAAGGCGAAGTACGGCGAAGCATGGTGGAATGTCGTCAACTGGTCTGAAGCCGACACAAGGCTTGGGAAAGTCGCAAGGTAGCGCTTTCCCCCCACTTTTTGTGTCTAGTCATATTGAAGATAATCATCCTGTCGAAGACGAACTCGCTTCGCACTTCGTCTCCTCTGAGTTTCTGTAACGTGTCACGACATTGCCCTTGCATGCATGATGGAACTGGGACTTGCGGCTAGTATGGATGGGAGCCGACCGAAATCAATGCGCGGCCATTTGTGCTATCGCTTGCCGAGGTGCCGGGCGAAACTTCCACTCGCCCTGACTAACTGGTCCAGGTCTTTTTCAGTGTGGCAAGTCGACAGCCCGCAGG
>Ga0187770_10000039_pt1 | contig 56761 bp, 49 predicted proteins | sample 0116_SJ02_MP02_2_FD_133154 | JGI IMG/M metagenome (GOLD analysis project Ga0187770, IMG submission 133154) | Tropical peat soil microbial communities from peatlands in Department of Meta, Colombia - 0116_SJ02_MP02_20_MG | ecosystem: Environmental > Terrestrial > Soil > Wetlands > Peat | place...
CTGTCTCACGACGGTCTAAACCCAGCTCACGTTCCCCTTTAATGGGCGAGCAGCCCCACCCTTGGCCCCTGCTGCAGGACCGGGATGGGAAGAGCCGACATCGAGGTACCAAACCGCGGGGTCGATAGGAGCTCTCGCCCGCGACGAGCCTGTTATCCCTAGGGTAACTTTTCTGTCGTTACCAGCCCCCAGCGGAGGGGACATGGTAGTTCGCTAGGCCCGGCTTTCGCCTCTGGATCCGATGCGTTTAGGGATCCAGTCAGGCCGGCTTTTGGCCTTGCCCTCTATGGCGGGGTTCTGACCCGCCTGAGCCGACCTTTGGGCCCCCTTGATATCTTTTCGAGGGGGTGCCGCCCCAGCCGAACTGCCCACCTGCCGTTGTCCTATGACATCGTCACAGTTAGCGACACAGTCATGGAAGGCTGGTGTTACATTGTCGCCTCCAACGCCCCCGAAAGGACGCCCTCGACGGCTCCCAGCTACGCTCTGCATCTACGGCCGCATCGCAGCAACAAGCTGCAGTAAAGCTCCACAGGGTCTTCTCTCCCCGATGGAAGTTGATGGACTGTTCGTCCACCTTACGTGGGTTCGCCGGGTTAAGGGCGGGGACAGCGGGGCCCTCGTTGGTCCATTCATGCACGTCGGAACTTACCCGACAAGGCATTTGGCTACCTTAAGAGAGTCAGAGTTACTCCCGGCGTTAAGCGGCCCTTAGCCCGGTTGGACCCGGGTTTTAGGTACCGCCACTGGCCAGGATTCAATGGCTATACACACCTTTTCAGGCTTGCAGCCATCTGTGTTTTTATTAAACAGTCGGGACCCCCTAGTCACTGCGACCTGCGGCCCCATCTCATCGATAAGGCTGCAGGCACCCCTTATACCGAAGGTACGGGGCTAATTTGCCGAGTTCCCTCGCCCATGGTATACCCGATACGCCTTAGGCTTCTCACCTAGGGGCACCAGTGTCGGTTCTCGGTACGGGCATGAAAGCTCCTCTTTGATCGCGTTTTCAATGTCCCCTGGATTCAGGAGTACCCACCTAATGGCAGGCTATTCTCGCCTTATCTTGGTTCTCGTCATTACGACACTCCCCAAGACTGGGACGATTAAGCAGGGTGACGGCCCTGCACCCCTTGTCCGGAAGCGGCGCGAACAAATGTGTCTTGCGACGCGGAGCCTTCATGGCGCTTGGATATTAACAAGCTTCCCTCTTTGACTATGACCCTTTCGGGCTAGTCTTAGGACCGGCTAACTCCTGGCTGACGACGCATTGCCAGGAAAACCTTGCCCTTTCGGCGGCTGAGATTCTCACTCAGCTACGCTGCTACTACCGCCAGGATCTGCACTTGTAATCGGTCCACAGGACTTCACAGCCCCGCTTCTCCCCGATCACAACGCCCACCTACCACACACTTCGAAAGAAGTGGTCTAGAGTATCGGCGAATGGCTTGAGCCCCGTCCATCTTCAAGGCCTCCATGCTCGGCAGGTGTGCTGTTACGCACTCTTTAGAGGATGGCTGCTTCTAAGCCTACCTTCCTGCTGTCTTAGCACGGGGACGCTTTTTCGCTTGACACTTAGCCATTACTTCGGGGCCTTAACTCTAGTCTGGGTTAACCCCCTCTCGGTTATGAGGCTTACCCCACATAAACCCGCCTCCGAGCTTCTCATGAGCCCACACCTTCGGAGTTCGAATGAGAAGTGGACCCTTTCGGATCCTTGCTTCTCTATCGGTGCTCTACAGCGTGGGCGACATCCACTCAGGCTATACTGAGATATACTTCGGTGGGAACTAGCTATCTCCGAGCTAGATTGGCTTTTGGCCCCTTATCTCGAGTTTGGGGAGCAAGTTGCACGTTAGCACCCTTTCGGTCCTCGACCAAGCTTTCGCCCGGCTTCAACCTACTCAAGACAAGATCGCTCGGTTCCTAGTCTTTCCTTCATGACTCAAGAGCCCTATTAGGACCCCCTCCCTTACGCCTTGCGGCGCTGCGGAGCTCCGGTTTCCCTTTGCCTACGGGCTTTGAACCCTTAAGCTCGCCATGAAAGAAAACTCCCTGGCCCGTGTTTCTAGACGGAACACCTCACCCTGGAATCTTGCCATCTCAAAGACCCTTGCGGGTCTAAGAGCGAGCTCAAATCCTTTCAGGCGAGGCACTTCTGTAACCGGCTGGTTTCAGGCTCTTTTCACCCCCCTTCCGGGGTTCTTTTCAGCTTTTTCTCACGATACTATTGCACTATCGGTCTTGAGGTGTGTTTAGCCTTGGGGGCTGCTTTCCCCCATCTTCCCTAGCCACTGCCAAGGCCAGGTACTCTTCTCAACAGCGACGGCCTTTTCCCCTTTCGCCTACTGGGGTATCACCATCTACGCCAGGTCGTTCCAGACCACTTCGGCTAAAGGAAAAGGTCACCATGTGCCGCTGAGGACACTACATCTCCAGCGCATTACTGTGCCGGATTCGGTTTGGGCTTTCCCCTCTTCGATCGCCTCTACTAAGGGGATCTCTTTTGATTTCTCTTCCTCATGGTACTCGGACGCTTCCTTTCCCATGGTTTACAATCCCAACAGTTACGAAGGGATCGCAGGGAGGATTGCTCCTCCCCGCACGAAGTCGCATTAGGGCATCCCCGGATCAGAGATTGCATGCATCTCCCCGGGGCTTATCGCAGCTTGCCACGCCCTTCATCGTCACTCAAGCCTAGCCATTCACCAGACGGCGTCGTTACGCCCATCGGGAGCAATACATTAAGGCTTGCGCGTTCCTATACACGGCGTTAATCGCGGACAGGCCCTGGGGGCCTTCCGCTACGCCCTTCACCCGACATCATGGCTGATGCCGAGTTGCATCTTGACAGAGCAGATGAGTTGCGTGCCCTTTCTTCGCAGCCAATAGCGCCGTAAACTCCTACTTGTTTCGTAGGAGGTGATCCGGCCGCACGTTCCCGTACGGCCACCTTGTTACGACTTTTCCCTCCTTACCGACCCAAGATTCGATAGCGCCAACTTGACGCCACCTCGTCCTGAGCCAACTCGGATGGAACGACGGGCGGTGTGTGCAAGGAGCAGGGACGTATTCACCGCGCGGTGTTGACGCGCGGTTACTAGGGATTCCAGATTCATGAGGGCGGGTTGCAGCCCTCAATCATAACTGAGATAGGGTTTGAAGGATTGCCTCCCCCTTTCGAGGTCGGAACCCGCTGTACCTATCATTGCAGCCCGCGTGTGGCCCAAGGGTTTCGGGGCATACTGACCTGCCGTGGCCCCCTCCTTCCTCCACCTTAGCGGTAGCGGTCCCTTCAATTAGCCCCGCCATCCTTTCGGGTAACGGTAGCAACTGAAAGTAGGGGTCTCGCTCGTTTCCTGACTTAACAGGACGCCTCACGGCACGAGCTGGCGACGGCCATGCACCTCCTCTCAGCTTGTCTGGTAATGTCTTTAGCGTGACCTTCATTCTGCTGTCACCCTTGGTAAGGTTCCCGGCGTTGACTCCAATTGAACCGCAGGCTTCACCCCTTGTGGTGCTCCCCCGCCAATTCCTTTAAGTTTCAACCTTGCGATCGTACTCCCCAGGCGGCAGGCTTATCGGTTTCCCTGCGGCACTAGGGAGGCACGTAGCCTCTCTATCACCTAGCCTGCATCGTTTACAGCTGGGACTACCCGGGTATCTAATCCGGTTCGCTCCCCCAGCTTTCATCCCTCACCGTCGGGCGCGTTCTAGCGGACCGCCTTCGCCACTGGTGGTCTTCCATAGATCAAAGGATTTTACCCCTACCTATGGAGTACCGTCCGCCTCTCCCGCCCCCTAGCTCCGCGGTATCCCCTGCGGACCAACGGTTGAGCCGTTGGATTTGACAAGAGACCTACAAAGCCGGCTACGGATGCTTTAAGCCCAATAATCGTCCTGACCACTCGGGGAGCTGGTATTACCGCGGCGGCTGACACCAGGCTTGCCCTCCCCTTATTCCCCAGGCTATTTAGACCTAGGAAAAGCCACCCTCAGCGGATGGCACTCGGTATAGCCTTATCGCACTCTCGTGCAGTGTAAAGGTTTCGCGCCTGCTGCGCCCCGTAGGGCCTGGACCCTTGTCTCAGTGTCCATCTCCGGGCCCCTCCTCTCAGAGCCCGCACCGGTTACTGGCTTGGTGGGCCACTACCCCACCAACAACCTGATCGGCCGCAGTCCCGTCTTGGAGCAACCAAGCGAGCATGCTCGCCTGACCCTTTCAGCTCGGAGCCATTCCAGAACTCTGAACCCGCCACGGATTAGCCCCAGTTTCCCGGGATTGCCCGTGTCTCCAAGGTAGGTTGACTACGTGTTACTGAGCCGTGTGCCACGCCTCCCACAGCCGGGAGACGTTCGACTCGCATGGCTTAATCCCATACCGATAGCAGTCAGGTCCGGCAGGATCAACCGGATTCGGGAGAACGACGCTATTGGCTATTGCGAGAAGCACGCAACTCAAATGCTCAGATTCAATCCTTAGAAGGGTTGAACCCTCATTCTGTACGCACATCAGGAGGTTGTCGGCTCACTGTCGGGCTAGGCCCGCCTCAGCGACAACGCCGCCAATTATAATGTGCGAAGTGTAGCCCATGCCCAGGGGGGATATAAGCCTTTAGGGCCTTGGGTCATGAACAAAATAGAGAAAATAGCATGCTGAGAGCCCATTATAGTCGAAGACATGCAAAGTACATACTACCGGAAATCAAAGAATCGAAATATCACACGAAAGGATTGTAACGGAACTTGAGATGAGCCTATTGGCTTACTTCACGTCGATGAGACCATTAGGTCCGATTTGGGGTTTACATGGGGCCCGAACAGAAGAAATGAGCGCCGGGGATGGGACTTGAACCCATGAGGGCCGTGAAGGCCCATCAGCTGTCTAGCCACATTCGTTAAGATCTCGAGGCTGACGCGTTCTGTGACGGCCTTGAGCCGCAGCCACTCCGCCACCCCGGCAGCTCGTGCACTTATGCGTCTTCACTGTTTATATAAGGAGTGCTACGTGAGGGCGGCATTCACCTACTCAGAGTCTAGGCTCAATAGGTCGGTAGGCTCGTGTAGGGATTCGGCGCTCCATGGGCGAAAGCGGCGTGATTCCGTTGGAGTGGTCCATACTAGCTGGGGTCGAATATTCGAAGCCCAAGGCGAAATTGTAGAACTCGTTATATCAGCGCCCTCTGAATTCGAAATCGGTCTAGTTCTAGGTTGGAGGCAAAGGCTCCCACGGTGGACGAGAGATTTCTGAAGGAGGATGGATACGAGGTCTTCAATGGGAACGAACTGATAGTCAAAGGCTCCCTGGAAGCGGGAATACCGATAGCTTCGGGCTACATGGGGTCACCTGTGGCTGAATTCTTCACGTTCGCAGAGAACTATAGGGCATGGCTTAACATGAAGGGGTTCTATTGGGAGGCGGCCAAGAACGAAGCAGAGGGGGCTGGGCGGCTGAACGGAGCCCGGGTCGCAGGAAAGGATGCCATGGCCGTGATGAAGAGCGTCGGGTTGAACGTCGCGGCTGACCCGCTCGAAATCTCCAACTATCAAGCGGCAGCGTCGGTGGGCTGGGGAGGGATTGTGGTCGTGGGTGACGATCCCCACGCTTCGAGCACACAGGTCGCCGCTAGCTCACGGTATCTCCTCAGGAAGCTCAGGATCCCCATCATAGAGCCTAGCACTCCTCAGGAAGTCAAGGATTTCATAGGGGCATCGCTGGAGCTATCGCGGTCTTCTCAGCTCATCGTTGGCTACATCATTCAAACATTCCAAGCCGATGGTATAGGATCCGTGGAGCTCTACAAGAACAGGTACCCTTCTAAAGAGAAGGCAAGGCTGGATATATCTCGCATCGATGTCCAGAAGGGGACAAGCCTTCCTCCGGTGTCAGGCGAGCATGAGAAGGACATCGTCATCAGAAGGATGCCCCTGGCTATCAAGCACGCAAGGGAAGCGAACCTGAACAGGCTCCTCTATAGTGATCCGGTCAACCAGCGCAAAAGGAGGATCGGGTTCATCACGTCGGGATTGACCTACAACTACCTAGAGCAGGCCTTCCACGCCCTTGGTTTCGAGGAACGTTTTCCGATACTTAAGCTAGGGATGATATATCCGTTGGACGAGGAAATCGTGAAATCTTTTGCTAGGACGGTCGACTCTATCTACGTCATCGAGGAGAAGGAGCCTTTCATAGAGTCGGACGTGTCTTACATTTTGAAGAACGCCTATCAGAACAAGGAGGTCGACCCCGTGGAAATCTGGGGGAAGAGGTTCCCCGACGGGAAGGGAGGGTTTCCGGAGTTCGGCGGGCTCGATCCCACCATAGCCATCGAGAAGGTTGGGGGTGCTATCCTACGTCTTCAGACATTATCACAGTAGATGAGAGGAAGAGGATCGAAGCCGAGCTAGCTCTCATCAAGAAGTCCGGCGAATTCGCGCTCGTGTTGCCAAAGAGGACGCCGGGCTACTGCGCCGGATGCCCTCATCGTGGGACCAACAGCGTCGTCAAATATCTCAGGGCCGAGACCGACAACAAGGACTTCCTGACTATACCGGATATCGGGTGCTATTCCATGTCCATGTACGGCCCTTGGAGGGAGGCCCATGCCTTCAACGCCATGGGGCATGCTGGCGCGTCCGCGGACGCCATGAGGGACGTCGCCAACAAGAAGCTCGTTATGATCGGAGATGGAACCTTCGAGCATGGCGGCAAGAACTCCGTCCAGGAGGCCATAGACGGCAGGCGCGACCGGGTCACGATCATCATGGACAACAAGTGCGTCGCCATGACGGGCCACCAAGAATCGATTTCGACAGAATTCCATGGCAAGGAGAGGATTCCCTCTCGCAAGTTCGAACCCATAATCAGGGGGATGGCCGGGGACAAGGAGGTCTACATCAAGACGGTGAACCCGGACGACCGGCGGGGCTACATTGACGAGATGAAGAAGGCTCTAGGGCGGGAAATGCCGACCGTCTTCATCTCAGAAAAGGAGTGTGGGATAACGAAGGAACGGAGGAGGAAGATGCTGCGGAAGGGTCCCAAGACCGAATTCGTAAATGTGACCCCCGAAGTTTGCGAAAACTGCCGGGAGTGCACTATGAACACGGGATGCCCTGGTCTGGCTCTCACCGACACCATCTATGGCCAGAAGGTCGCCATTGACCTCTCCATTTGCACCGAGGACGCCTACTGCGCCAAGATTGAGGCATGTCCTTCGTTCGAGCGAGTCAAGGTCAGCTACTCGGGAGGTCTTCCCAAGGAGAGGTTGCCTGACGGCGAGCTGGCGGACATCCCCGAGCCCGCCAAAAAGATCGACTTTGAGGACACCTACTCTATCTACACGGGCTCGTTTGGAGGGATGGGGGGAGGGCTCAACACGGTGATTTTGGCAAGGGCGGCCGCAAAGCAGGGATACAATAGAGGGCAATGGATAGGGCATGACAAGAAGGGATTGGCCGTTAGGAACGGGGGAGTCTACAGTCATGTCATATTTCAGAAGGGGAAGACGAATACGTCGCCGGTGATTTCCGCGGGAAGGGCGAACCTCATCAACGGCCTCGACAAACTCGAAGGAACTAGGGGCATGAAGTATGCCAACGAATCTACAGTTTTCATATCCAACGAAACGGCACTTCCCACCATACCGATGCTCGCCGGCGAAGAGGACTATCCCGACGACGTCGACGAAAGAATCAGGGGAAAGGTGGGCAAGGACGATTACTTCGGTCTCCCGGTGTCGGAGATAACCGAGTTCTACCTCGGGAGCAAGATCTATTCCAACATGGTCATGCTCGGGATGACGTATCAGTTGGGATTGCTTCCGCTGGACCTAGTCAACCTCGAAGATTCAATCGTCCAATCCGCCAAGGCGGGAAAGCAGACTAACATCAGGGCGTTCAGGCTCGGGAGGAAGCTCGTCGCCGACAGGAGCTTCGCCGACAAGCTGACCAACAACCCTGAATTCCTTCTCTTGTATGACGAAAGAGAATGGTTTTCAAGGTTGACTTTGGACGACGTGATCAGGGAGAAGAAGGAGTATATCCGCGATTATTACTTCTTCAAGTCAAGAGGGGAGAAGGCTGCCAGAGAATACCAGGCATTGATCGAATCCACCGCTTCCAAGATGGCGCTCGATGTCACCGATACCAAGGATTTGGCGGTGCGTGCCTATGATCTGATTAGATGGGGAAACCTCGAGTATGCAAAGAAATACGTCCAGAGGGTCTCGGAAGTCCATGCTATCGACAGCCGGGAGAACGGATTCACAGCTACAAAGGCCGTCCTGCGTAACCTCTACAAAGTCATGGCGATCAAAGACGAACTCTGGGTTGCCGAATTGCTTCTGGCTAAAGAGAAGACTGATAGGGATAGGGTTAGGTATAACGTCGATTTCAGCAGGGGAGACTCCATTGAATACATCCATCTTAACCGTCCACAGCTGGACATATATGTCGGCAGCGTGCTTGCTCGAGGCTTCGGGGCGCTAACAAAACGCATCCCGAATCCGACCGGTAAGAGGATCGAGCTAGGCGTTTCGAAGAACGAGCTGAGGGTGAGGTTCGATATGAACACGTCGACCTTCTCGCTCAAGTCCATCAGACGCCTCAAGTTCCTGAGAGGAGTTATTTTCAGGCACAAGAAAGAGGAGACCTTCAGGGATTGGTATGCGGGAGAAGTAATCGACCAGTTCATAAGAGGCTCTTACAAGGATTACCAAGCCGCCGTCAACACGCTGAGCATGCCGCTGGAGCTAAGCGTGCCCAATCATGCAAAAGGAGTGACAGGCTTCAGAGAGGTCATCTATCCCAAGATGGAGCTTGCGAAATATGTGTACACGGCAAGCCTCAGGTCCGCGAAGGACGTGCCCCAGATACTCAGCCGTTGAAATTGTGTCATCCTTGTGGCCGTTCTCCCGGAGGGGTTGAGAGCCGGTTCACCACGTATCGTAGTATTCCATAGGCTACAACGGAGAGCTCGAATAACACGATGATAATCACAATTGTAAACAGGGTATCGTTAAGGGACACAGAGTTTGGCTACTGGGCGCAGCTTAAAAGCTCAGCGGGAATGGCAGCATGTGTAATTTCATGCGGTTTCGACTCTTGCGATGACTGGCCAAGGTGCATGGTGCGGGGGGTGGGATTCGAACCCACGAACTCCTACGAGATGAGGTCCTGAGCCTCACGCCTTTGACCAGGCTGGGCGACCCCCGCCTCGGCCTAGACCTCGAAGAATCTGGTTGTAAAAGCTTTTTGTGAAGGGTCCTGACTTAAACCTTCAAGTTAGGTGCTGAAAATATGTAAACCAATGGTGGTCAAGCTTGCCCAAGTATTTTGTGAGTTGATGTTGACCCCAAGGGGTATATCGAAGAAGGCCCCCAAATTGCCTGCGAAGCAAATTTGGACACGTGGCTATACATCGCCATAGCGGTCGCAGCCTTAATCATAATCGCGCTCGCCGTGTCGCTAGGTTATAGAAGCAGATCCAAGGCAGCCCCGATGGCCGCCGGACCTGCGCCTGTTTCTACCTTGGCGCCTCCGGCTCCAATGGCTGCCCAACCGGCTCCTGAGCCCATCAAAGAAGAAACACAACCGCCGCAACCAGAGCCCGTCCCGGAGCCGGTTCACGTGGTTGAGGCGCCAGTAGCTCCTGCGCCAGCGCCTGAGCCCGTGGTCGAGAAGCCGATTGAAGTCACTCCGGTGATGGCCGCCCCCGAACCCGTCGTAGAGACAGCACCTGCGATGCAAACGATGGATTCAACCCCTGCACCAGAGCCCAAGCCTGCCATAAAGAGAGTCAGGAGCACGAAGCCCCGCAAGCCGCGGACCACTAAGGCGAAAAAAGGGACAAAGACATAAGCTGGCTAATGCGTAAAGCAGATGGCTCGATGTGCATGGCTACGTTGTGTGATGGAGGAAGGCAACTTGAAGAGCAAGAAGATTGACCGGGAGCTCGTCTATTCGCTTACTAAGCAAGTACCAAAGGGAATGGTCACCAGCTATGGAGGCCTGGCGGCCGCGGTGGGGAGACCAGAAGCTGCCAGGGCCATAGGAAGCATCATGCACGTCAATCCCTATGCCCCGATTGTCCCATGCCATAGAGTGGTGCATAAGGACGGCCGAATTGGAGGATTCGGCGATAAGCGAGGCGTAGCTAGGAAGATTGAACTGCTTGCTTCAGAAGGGGTGTTCGTGGAAAACGGAAGGATCAAGGGCTTCGAAAAAATTTACTTTGACAGATTCCGGATACGGGAACAATAGCCTCATGGGCCGCATAGGTACCGGGTCTGGGATTACAGCTTAAGCAGTATCCTAGCGTCCAGCGCTTTGCATCCCTTCCCGTCTTCAAAGACCACGAATGGGTTGACGTCCAGCTCGTTGACCCTCTGAAGTTCAACGGCCATCTGTGAAAGCCTTTCGAGATATTCTATCAGCTTGTCGGTGTCACCTTTCTTGGCCCCTCTGAATCCGGCAAGGAGTTGGCTTGCCTTCGTTGAATTGATCATGTTCTGGGCCCCCAGTTCTCTAATGGGGGCAAGTCGAAAGGATACGTCCTTGTAGAGCTCCACTGCGGTGCCCCCCGTGCCGAATACGATGATGGGGCCGAATTGAGGGTCCCTCCTCATGCCGAGGAGTGTCTCTATACCCTTCCCGGCCATCGCGTAGACTCCTACCCCCCAGATGTCAGCCTTGGGGCAGTTTGTCTTGACTGAGGTAATGATGTCTTCGTAGGCGTGCCGTAATCCGTCAGGATCTTGGACTCCGACCTTGACCCCGCCTACATCGGTCTTGTGGACGATGTCGGGCGAGACGACCTTCAGGACGACTGGGTATCCTATTCTCTGTGCCTTCTCAAGCGCGTCTTCGAGGTTCCTGCCAAGGGCATGTTTAGGAACGTCGAATCTGTATGCTTCAAGCACGTCATATGCCTCTAGGTCGGTCATCACTTCCCTCCTCTCTTTAATCACCTCGTTGATGATTCTCTCTGCCTTCGCCCTGTCGACGTCTCGAAACGTCCTCACCTCGGTCCTACGGCGAAGGACCCAGCTTTCGTATCTCTGCATCATGGCGAGGGCCCTCACCGCGGACTCGGAGAACTCGTAGACTGGGACCTTGTTATCTTCGTTGTTTTCTAGGAGGACTACCCCTTCATCGTCAGCTGGAGCACCGGGGAACGAAGCCATTACCGTCTTTTCGGTCTTGCCGGCTGCCTTAGCTATGGCTCTTGCGATGGCCTTGGTGTCCGTCATCAGCTGCCTGGTGGCTATGATGATGAGAGAATCTACGTTGGGTTCCTTGACCATGGCCTGGATGGTCCTTTCATAGCGAACTTCGTCAGCATCTCCGATCATGTCAACAGGGTTGTTCAGGGCAGCAGCCGGAGGGAGGAAGGATTTTAGCAACGAAATTGTTTCAGGTGATAACGCGGGTATGGACATGCCGTACCTTATGCATGCATCGGTCGTTAGGATGCCAGGGCCGCCCGCATTGGTGACTATTCCCACCCTGTTGCTCTTAGGGATAGGTTGCCTTGCAAAGGCTATCGCATAATCAAAGAGCTCAGCGGTGAATTCGACTCGCAGGACGCCACTTTGCAGGAAGATAGCGTCGTACACCTCGTCAGAGCCCGTCAGTGATCCCGTGTGAGAAGAGGCAGCCTTGGCGCCAGCTGCCGTGCGTCCTGCCTTTAGAGCCAATATGGGTTTTCCGATGGTGTCCGTCACAGTCCTTGCAGTCTCAATGAAACCCCGACCGTCCACGAGGTCCTCTAGGTAGAGCAGAATCACCTTCGTGAGGGGATCGTTGGCCAACGCCTTCAGGAGGTCCAGCTCGTTGAGCACTGCCTTGTTTCCCAAGCTTACGACCTTGGATATGCCTATGTTGCGTGACGAAGCGTAATCCATCAGCGACACGCCTAGGGCGCCGCTTTGTGAAACGATGGCTATGTTGCCTGACCTAGGGATTCGTTTAGCGAAAGTCGCATTCAGCTGAACCTTCGGGTCCATGTTGCCAAGCCCTAGGCAGTTAGGACCGATTAATGGGAGATCGTAGGATTTGGCTGCTTGTTTCACAGCTTCTTCGAGCTTAGCGCCCTCGGCACCTGTTTCCTTGAAGCCAGCGCTTATTACGACCACGCCCTTGACGCCCTTCTTCCCACATTCAATAACGGATTGCGGGACTAGCTTGCTGGGGATGCAAACGACCACCAAGTCAACGGGGTCGGGTATGTCCAAGATAGATGGATATGCCCGTACTCCAAGGATGGAATGGGCAGTCAGGCTGACCGGATATACAACTCCTTTGAAGGTAGCCTTCAGGATGTTGGAGAAGACTGCGTAGCCTACACTCTCCACCTTGGGAGACGCGCCAACCACGGCTACGGAAGTAGGGCTCATAAAGGCACCAAGCCGCTTGAAGGCGTCATCAAGGGTTGTCGACATCTTCAGCCCTCCATGCCCCTCACGCGTCGTGTGGCTTTAACCGTAACCGTCGAGACGGGGTGTAAGGTAAATATACCGTCAGTATGTAGGGACGTCTGCCGGGAGGCCGGGATTCAGCGTCAGGCCCGACAGCTCAGCCTGGTTAGAGCGCCAGCCTCCATCGAAGGCGATACTCATAATCTGGAGGTGGACGCGTGCCACCAGAAGTCGAGGGTTCGAAACCCTCTCCCGGCACCTCCCTACTTCTGATGTGTTTGCAGTTGTAAGCTTTAATAATTGTAGAGGTCGAGGGAGATGTTGCTTGATATATGTCCCCAGCTGATTTCTTCTCGTTTGCAGGGACGATGACGTTTGCTATCTTGGTGGCGGCCGTCATAGCCCTATTCATCTACGAGCATTACGCCGCGAAGAAGAAGTAAGACACTGATCAATGTTGGCGATGGCCGCCGATCAAGCTTTTCATATCCTCCTTTCTAGGGCAGGAATAAGCACCCCTACTCCGATTCAGAAAAAGGCTTGGCCCGTGGTGGTCAGACGAAAGAATTCCCTCATTTCAGCGCCGACCGGCTCGGGGAAGACCGAAGCCGCTATGTTCCCCGTGCTGGTGACCCTAGCTGCCACTGGAAGAACTGGAGGAATTCGAGCGATTTACATAACCCCGTTGAGGGCCCTGAACCGTGATCTTCTGGTTAGGCTGACTGAATACACAGAATCGGTCGGGCTAAAGGTGGCAGTCAGGCATGGCGACTCCTCCGAATCGGCTAGACGGAAGAGCCTAGTTAACCCTCCAGACCTTTTGATAACGACGCCAGAGACGCTGGGAATCCTGTTATCCTCCAGAAAATTCAAGGAGAACCTGAAATCCGTAGAGTGGGTCGTGGTGGACGAAGTCCATGAGCTCGTGAACAACAAGAGAGGTGCCCACTTGGCTCTCAGCCTCGAGCGTCTCTGTGAACTTGCTCAGAAGACCCCCGTCAGGATTGGAATTTCCGCTACAGTTGGAGACCTCAACCAAGCGGCTAGGTTTATAGTCGGCAGTCGGGGGGATTATTCCATAATAACGGATCCCGTGCCAAGGGAATATGATATACAGCCAATTCTGCTCAACGGGGATCTCAGGGCAGTTGCGAATTACATCGTGAGAGACGTAGCCGAGAAGGATTATGGTACGGTTCTGGTCTTCGCCAATACTAGGGACGAAGTCGAAATAATCGCCGCTCTCATCAAGGAAAAGGGTGAACCCGGTGTCGGCGTTCATCATGGATCGCTCTCGAAAGAGATAAGGGAGGAGGCGGAAAGCCTTCTGAAGACAGGGAAGCTCAGGATCGTCGTAGCGACTTCTTCGCTCGAACTAGGGTTGGATATCGGAGACATCGCTAACGTCTATCAGGTCAACTCGCCGAGGCAAGTCGTGAAGCTCGCTCAACGAATAGGGAGGAGCTTTCATGAGGTCGGACACAGAGCCCAGGGGACCATCCTATGCACCGACGCTGACAACTACGTTGAGAGTCTGGCTTTGGTTAAGCGTCTAAAGGAAGGTAGCATCGAGAGGGTCGGGCCCTTGACTCAGCCTCTTGATGTCTTGGCCCACCAAGTAGTCGGTACCACCATCGAGAGATGGAAGCTTTCAAGTGTCGACTTCCTGACCATGGTAAGGCGAGCATATCAATACGAGGACTTGGACGACAAGACCTTCGAAGATGTTACGACGATTCTGTCGGGTAATTACCTGATTTGGAGGGATGGAGAAATCATCAAGGGACGCGGGAAGAAGACGTACGAGTTCTATTTCTCAAACGTATCAATGATTCCTGAGGTGGAAAATTATGATGTAGTAGAACTCCTGAGCAGGAAGAGGGTGGGTTCGCTGGATGAGAAGTTCGTAGCGGAGAACGTAGAGCAGAGCCAATCAATCATACTCCGCGGCGAACCTTGGCATGTCGTCTCGATTGATGATCATGAGGCAAGAGTGTTTGTCGAACGGACTAAGACGATGGCGGGAGCCATCCCAATATGGTCGGGCGAAATGATTCCCGTCGAACGGGAGACCGCAGAGATGGTCGGGGAGATGAGGAGACAGGCCCCAGGAGAGGATGATGACCTGCGAAAGTACTGTGACGGGATTACGAGAGAGCTGGGCATGGTCCCAAGTCCGAGCAACATTGTGATTGAAGTAGGAAGAGGAGGTGCTGTGATACATTCCTGCTTTGGAACCAGGATAAACAGCACGCTAGAGAAGGTGGTCTCCGCAATGATTAGGGGATTATTTGGCGGCATGCCACAATCGATGAGCGATCCTTACAGGATTCTGATTGTAAGTCAGCCTTCCATCAGCGGAGAGAGGTTGAAAGAGCTCATCTTGCAGGTGAAGGACTTGGAGGCCGTTGCCATCCCGGAGATTACTTCTTACAGGGTGTTTCAGTACACGATATGGCAGGTCGCCAAGCGGTTTGGCCTATTGGATAGAACGGCCAAGTACGATAGAAGGGCCGCGAAGGTGATAATGGAGAGATATATCCACACTCCGGTCTACATCGAAGCCCTCAACGAAGTCCTGCAGAGGAAGTATGATTTCGAGGGAACAAGGGACATCCTGAGTCGTGTGCAAGACGGCCGGATTGGAATGAATGTAATTGAGGTTGAGCGTTACTCGTCGTTGGCCTCAAGAATTGTGGATGATGCGATCGACCGCGGCGTTGAAGGCCCAGAGAGGGCCGTTGAAAAGCTGAAGGAGAGGTTAAGCGTGCGCCATGTAAAGCTGGTTTGCCTCACGTGCGGCCGGTGGAGCAGTGTCGTAAAGGCCTTCGAGGCTCCAGACCGTTTAAGATGCAAGATTTGCGGATCCAAGATGATAGCCATAACTTCACCTTATGATACGATGACGGAGAAGGTCGCGGAGAAGAAGGCGAAGAAGAAACCGCTGGCTGATGAAGAAGACAAACGGTTTAGGAAGGCTTGGAAGGCGGCGGCCCTAGGTATCTCCTTCGGACGAAAGGCGGCGATTGCGATGTCCTGCTATGGAGTGGGGGAAGATACGGCCGCACGAATCCTGCGGCAATCCGCTACCGAGGAGGATATGTTCTTGAACCTCTACTATGCGGAAAGGAACTTCCTCCTGTATCGCCAATACTGGGACAGCTAGCTTCGTATGTGTTCGATGGACGAGTAGTCTCTAAGCTCTATAGAGTGGTTTCCTCTGCTGTCGGTCCTAGGGACAGCACCGTATATGAACAGCCTAGCCCCTGGCAGAAGGCCACTTAGCACCCCGGAAAGGTTGCGCCAAGCGGTGAGCTTGCTTTCGCCAGTCTCATCTCCCACCAACACTTCGCTAAGTGTGGTCGTCTTTCCGTCCCTCAGGACAATCTCCCTAGTAGATGGCTTGGCGAGTACGACGAGTTCGATTAGACCGGCCGAGTCCATGTTCGGAAGATCTTGAATCTTGAACTTGAATCCGTCCAGCTTATCCTTCGAACTGCTCAGGAGTTGAAGGTCAGCCTCCGTGAGACCCGGGACAAAGATTTCGTCCCCCTTAGTAGAATAATTGCTTAACCTGATCTGGTCGCCTGAGTCAATACTGTCGAAAAGTCGTGCCGATGTGTCCGCGGTCGCAAGCAGAAAGGTCCGTTTGCCCTTCCCTAGCAAGATAGACCTCCGCTGCCTTCCGCCGACGTCGTTCATGGGACCTACGGAGATGACTAGAAATGGTTCCTCTTCGTTCACAGAGCCCTGATCAGCCGCAGGAGAGGCTAACAGCTCAATGGTTGTGTCCTCGTTACCATGAAGCTCGCAGGTACCGTCTGGCTGTAACTTGGACTCGATGTTGATAAGCCGGATTTCCATCCTAGGCTTAAGCTGTGACTCGTATTCGGGACGAGATGACCAAAGTACAAGCCGCATAGCCGGCTCGGAGGACGCCTTCTCAGACAGCATGAGCTGGAGCACCTTGCCCTGCGACCCGTCCTGTCTCTGGAAGGATATGAGCCTAGGGTCGTTAACCACGAAACCCCTGACTACAAGGCCCCTTCTTGCGAACTTTATTTCGGACGACTTTAGGGTGATCGAATCTAGCTTCTTGAATCCGTAAGCATGAGAATCAAGCAACTCTATCTTCGTTTGGGGGTTGGAGTGGATTTCAAGCAGGTTATCCCGGCCAGTGCGCGTTGCGGCATTCGATATCCTAAGAGGTTCTCCAATCGAAATCGTGGCAAAGGAGGACTCTTTGGCTAGCGTATCCCAGAGCATGAGCTTCACGCTGATGCCATCGTCAAAAAGGAATACCGACCGATAGTTTCCGGTCGATCCGTCCTTTCTGTTGAAAGTTCTGGTGCCGGAGGCTGCCAAGAAATAGGCCTTGACGTTGATAGACACCATCCCGGGTCCTAGATCTTTTAGCGAATAATCGTTCAAGCTCATGTTGTTGAGGTCGATGTTCAGTTCGCTCGCAACTAGATAAGTAGCTCCGGCGTCCGTCAGGAATCCGGAGCCGACTTTCTTCTTCTTTTCTGCGATGAGGTCGAGAAGCTGCTCCTTGGTCAGGTCGCTCCGCTGTCTGATCATCTCGTCCAGAATCTTGTCGAGTTTGTCGTCAGGCAAGGGAGCCAAAAAAGAGGCCGCCTGTTCGTTATATTAACCTATACGTCCCCGTCGAACGAGACAGAGGTCAAAGCATCAGGACAAACGCTAACTCGACCAACAGAAGACCGAGAATGAAGGCTAGGCCATTCTTGGTGGAGTTGAGTGCTTCGGTTAAGGCCGTTTCCATCCTCTCGAGGAGGTCGGCCTTCGGGAGGTTGACCTGCGCCACCCATTCATAGATACCGACGGAGGCTTTGTTCACTTCCTCTCTGGCGCGCCCGGCTAATTCTGTGACAGCATCCGCTATTTTTGTAGGAGGAGTGATTTCGCCAAGGATAGAGTATCCCCTCTTGTTTCTAATTCTGGCCGCGTTAAAGTGGGAATCTGAGGTACAGAACTCGAGAAGACGTATCGATCTGGCAGCGAGCATAGTCTTGATTTGCTCCCTGAGCCCCACGAGAGAGTTGTTCGAATCCACGGAGACTAAGGCGTAGTCGACGCCGCCAATCTCAAGAATCAGACATGCAAGGCCCCCGGCTCCTATGTCTGCGTTGCTGATTGAGCTGAACGTGAACTGTTTGCTAGCGGAGCCGACGCTGAACTCAAATTGGGCCGCAGAAAAAAGCTCCGAAGCGACCTCTTTGATCCCTTGTAGCGCCTGAGATTGAAGGGTATCAGATGGTGTTTCACCTATAGAGTTGTGGGCGTCTACGATGATAACCCTGCGATAGCCGATTTTGGCGCAGTAGTCTCTTACAGCTTCCCTAAAACTGGAGGGGTAGTCTTCTGATCCCTTTGGCACAGAAGTGAAAATACAGAGGGAGTCTCCGAACCGCATTCCGGTGACCATGGTGTCTCCAGATTGTTTCGACAGCGGAATCGAGATTCGCGAGCTGAATGTGCCCTCCGTCGGCGGGATAGTCAACTGCGTAAGGTACCGTTCTACGTCCTTTGAGTTGATGAGATTCATGGAGTGGTCCACGGCGCCATGAAGGACGAGGATTTCGTCACAAGCTCTTCCCTTGAGGTGCCAGTAGATTTTACCTGGGAGATCGAAGGCTCCGACGGGGGCAAATGGGCCCGGATGGACCTCCGGCACGACCAATCCAGTCTTCTTGGATGCTCCTGAGTTGAACTCAACAAGATAGGTCGCTACGGATCCGCTCTCTCTGAATCCGGAAAGCATCGACTCTAGGGGACCGCCGTCTAAATTCACCCAAGCGGCGAGGAAAGCCTTGAGGAGTCTGAATGAAGGGATAGGTATGGACTTCCTCGCCGACCGGTTGATCCAACCCAACGTCAGGAGCATGGCAGTAAGGTAGCCGAGGCCGAGGATCAAGGAGAGGATGTCCACAGATAGCCTTTCGTAGTAAGCGAAGAGCGCAAAGAGAAAAATGAATGGAGCTACGTTGAGTGTAGAGATGGCCAGGGCGAGGAAGACGTTATCTGCAAACACGGGCCAGAATATGAGGACTCCGAACGCCAATGCTATGAAGAACGAAAACGATGCGGCGTCTGACGCGCCGGCGGGATTGAAGCCTCTGACCAACAAGATTATGGACGAGGCGAATAGCCAGACTGCATCTACGATGGTAAGGCTCGCAGCTAGCCTCCTTGTGGTAGCTATCGGAGACAAGTGGGAGGAGATGATTCTTGTGACCTGTAGGACCAAGGCTTGAAGGATTAGCATACCAAATATAGAGAAGAGGGAGGAGATCGTCAAGCCATAACAGTATTCGAAAGCCAGTGCGAGTAGGAAGACGACGGCGAGTTGCGTCGCAATTATAGAATAGAGAGACTTCGGCAGGACGAAGAGAAGCTGGAACCTCTTCGCCATGCTAGCTGAAGCGTTTTCCATTGAATCCTCGTGCACCTATTGCGGATTAATATCTAATCTCTTTCGTGGAGGCTAATAATGTTTCGTTTACTTAAGGAAGGCCAGCACCAGCAGAGATCCTACAATCAAGGCTACACCGAAGCCGACAATCACTTCGGGGTTCATCCTAAACCCTGGTGTATCATCCTCGAAGAACCGCAACAGTCCGGCGCTCGAAGCGGGTAACGGGGCCTTGTTTTTCTGCTTCTTTGCACTCATGGTTGATTATACGCAGCTCGCACCACCATGATCCTGAAGCCGTTCTTATACGTTTAGCCTGTGCGTCGTTCTCAAAACAGGTTAAAATGCAAGCCGAACCTATGTCCTAACCATGGGAATGGATGATGCTCACGCCGATTACGACAAGGTTTTTGAGCTTCTAAAAGCTCATCACAAATGGTTCTCGGAGAGCCTCCCCCTAATCGCTTCAGAGAACGTCGTGAGCGCGGCCGTTAAGGAAGCCATCGCCTCTGACTTCGGCAACAGGTACGCGGAAGGGTGGCCGGGGGAGAGGGTCTACGCCGGATGCACCTACATTGACGAAGTCGAAAGGATTGCAATTAAACTCGCCAAGCGGTTGTTCGGGGCGGAATTTGTGGATGTACGACCGGTGTCCGGAGTCAACTCGAACGTTGTCGTGTATACCGCTTTCGCAAATCCGGGGGATACCGTGATGGCCCTGTCGATTCCAAACGGGGGTCACATTTCCTACGGACGGAGCGAGCTAGGTGGTACCGCGGGAAGCGTCCGAGGCTTGAAGGTGGAGTACTTGGTCTTCGATCAGGAATCGATGAATGTTGACGTGGACGGAACGATTGCCAAAGTGAAACGACTTGAAACCGAAGGCATCAAACCCAAGATGGTGATATTCGGGGCCTCTGTCTTCTTGTTCCCACACCCGGTTAAGGAGCTTGAATCGTTCTTCCGTTCTGTTGGCGCCACGGTCCACTATGATGGAGCTCATGTTTTAGGGTTGATAGCTGGCAAGAAGTTCCAAGACCCTCTGCATGAGGGTGTGGATGTGATGACCGGAAGCACGCATAAAACTCTGCCAGGTCCGCAGGGGGGCATCGTCCTGTCGTGGGACAGATATGGCGAAACCATCAAGAGGGCCACCTTCCCAGGCAACGTTTCCAACCATCACCTTCACCACGTCGCTGGCAAGGCTGTAGCCTTCGCGGAAATGTTGGCCTTCGGAGAGGCGTACGCAGGAGAGGTGGTAAGCAACGCCAAGGCGTTGGCAGAATCGTTACACACCAAGGGTGTATCTGTCCTCGGAGAGAAGCTAGGGTTCACCCAGTCACACCAGGTGCTGGTGGATGTGACTAGGCAGGGCGACGGCGGGACTCTTGAGAAGAAACTCGAGGCAGCTAACATAATCGCGAACAGGAACATGATTCCCAGCGACATCAAGGCGGGAAGGCATTTTGATCATCCGGGAGGCCTACGCTTTGGGGTTCAGGAGCTTACCAGGCTAGGCATGAAGAAAGATGAAATGGATCGAGTCGGTGACTTGATAGCCAGGGTGGTGGTGAAAGGAGAGGATCCCGCTAGCGTTGCGGGCGAAGTCCGGGAATTCCGCCGCGAATATCAGCGAGTCCATTTTGCTTTCGCTTGCACTAAGGACGCCTACGAATATGTGTCCTTGAGGTAATCAAGTAAAATCTACAATTGAGGTTTGTTTCTTATACTCGGAAAGTAGGCGAAGGTTTTCTAGGGCAAGTGTCACCTTGTCCTTGGTTGGTTGAGCGATGTGGTGGGTGTTAATCAGCTCGTTCGCCAGTAAGACATACTTTTCGACCGTGGAGAGGCTAACCGATGGGATGAGTTCCTTTCCACATGTTAGGCAGGTTCCTTTGAGAGGAGGTCGTCGATACACTTCGCCGCACCCTCTGCACCTGAATTCTTGAGTAGAATAGGCGTCAAGGGTGATAATGATCTCCTTAACGAGATAGTTATTGAGAAGCGAAGAGATTAAGCCATCTACGTCAACGGTCTGGATTTTAGTTGCAGTAGCGATTTGTCTACTCACTTTGTCGGGCATGGGCCCAGGGATAGAGTATGATGATCTGGGTTGCGAGGTGACCGTTGACGTTGACCAGTGGGTGTAAAGATAGTTCCTTCCAACTCTGTTGGCTTCTGAAGTAGCTTGCAGGATGCCTTCGAGTGAATGTACAGAAGGCCTTTCGCTTGTCCTAAGGAAGAACTCTAGAGGGTACGAATCCAATCGATCGAAGAAGGATGGCTTTCTATGACTGAATGACGGAAGGACGACGGGCTCAATCATCACCGGAGTGTCCAGTAACCCTGTGACGTGGTCAGGGCAAAGGCTTGGAGAGAAGTTCAACAGAACGTCCATGAGGAGGGTGATAGAATCAACATCCCCTCCACAGTCGCGATACTTGGCTGCATGCCAAAATGGATGGGCATAGCAGACCCGGGCATCGGTGAAGCCTATAATCCTGCCAACAATACCGAGCGATGCCTCGGGAGAGATTCCAACTGCAAGGGCTCCGACGAGGTCTCTCTGGCTCTGGGCATCGTAGAAAGCTTTCACCTTGAAGAATCGTGTTAAGACATCGTCGAGATAGTTGGAAAGACGCTTGAGGTGGTCTCCGGAGTCTTGGGGAAGGATTATGTCTTGGGGCTTCAGTTCTACAATCTGGTCTTCCGATTCCAGAGGCTTTCCGAATTTGTCCGTCACATAGCCGAGTTCTTGCATCGTCTTCAGGTCCAAGTGAAACTGCAAAGGCTTGAAGTGTGTCAGGGGTGCATTGACTACATCGTATCTAACCGTTCCATCCTTGAAGCAGGTCAAGTTATGCCTTTGCCGGAGTATACCTTTCTCCAACCTTTCGGGTGTGCGAGAGCGGTTGCCGAGCTGGGATACCCCCTTGAGAGGAGGGTAGGGCTGTAGCCCAACCGTATCCGAGGCGGCACGAAGAAGATCTTGTGTATGAGGGACTACGTTAGTGTAAGGTAGTGTGTCGGCCTTACAATCAGGACATTGTTCGTTCATGCGTTCTCTCTTGCAAGAGGGGCAATAGTAAAGCTGCAGAGTCTTGGCCTCGCAAAACGGGCAACTTCCGTATGGAGAACTAGCTCCACAAGACCGACAGGACCTTATGTTTAGTTCGGTTACAGAAGGGATGTGATGTGATTGGAGGACATCCCGAGACTGAATTCCCTTAGTCCCCACAGGGAATAGCACATGAACAGGAGGTCTCATCTTGCGTTCATTGGAGATCTCGACCTTGCGCATTGCTACACCTATGTATTGTGAGGACTTCCTCCTGATTTCAACGCCGGAAAGAAATCTGAGGAGATTAAGCGTATCAGAGTAAGATGTTCCGAGGGGGATTGGTTTGTCGGGAGTGAGTGTCAGATAAGTGGCTTTTGCGTCTTCGCCGTAGAGCTTGAGCAGAGGGCCTTGAACCTTGTGAGGTATATGAGCTAATTCTAGACAACGCTTGGCGTCGACGGAGTTGGTGATTGAGAGGGCTGCGGGCTCGGGCGGGTTTTCCTGAAAGTCTACAATGGCTTCGCGTAGAAAGAAGATGTCCTTTATCGTAAGGAGATCCCAGAAGAAAGAGTAACTAGGATGAAGCGGGACTTCCAGTATGTCAGAGAATTTCAGGGCCTCCGATAATGTAGGCTTTACGGTAAGGGAATTCTCCAGCAAAAGCGTAAGTCTATCCAAATCAAGGGACGTCGATGTCGAGAGCTGTTGCAGGTTTAGATGTCTGTCTTCCATCGCCTTTCTGACGTCGGAAATCCACCATTCTTCGACATAACCCGAGGCCTCTAGGGGCTGGTTTGAGTGTAAGAACTCGCTTGGAGATGCAAGGACGTCTCCTAAATCGATGATTTTGTCGAGATGGTTCTTGCATTGTTCGGCCTCAAGGAGGTTATTGATGTTACGTACTTCTCCGTCCTGAAGGCGAACCATCGGAGGTCGCAGAGAGTCGACAACGCCCGCGGTCCCGATACGGTTCGCGATGCTAATTTTGATTCTAGTGCCTGTGCTAAGGGGAGAATCGAGGAGCTCGAATACCGCGGGATGGAACCCAAATGAACCGGAACCAGTGTTCTCCGCCCGTCCATACCTAAGTCGGAAGCTTCCGGGAGCATCCGGCAGAGAGAGGACAGGCTTGCCAGGCTTAGCATTTAGAATGTAGGCGACTTCGCCCTTTGGCTCTTTGGACATGGGGTTGCTTTTGATTTTCGCGAGCCAATCCCATTCCGGAACTTGGAGAGCTTGAGCTAGCTCAAGCACTCTAGAGTGTTTACCTACAATCCCCTCGATTAGGATCTGCAGGGCTCCACCTCTTACTCTGTTGTCTTTGATTCGCTGAAGGTTACGATGTACTACGACCTCGGAGTCTTCAGTACCCCTCCCGTCTATCTCCACCGGAATATTCTGGAGGACAAGGCGCAGGTCCTCCTCCGTTATCCGGAAAGTTGCGGCGTCGTGTTCTCGTTGATAGATTCCGATTTCTTCGATGAATCTGGATACTTCGTCGTCGCCGACCGAGTTCACGTGGTATTTCTCTAGACCGATCATGACTCGGATTCTGTCGGCTATGAGAAGCAGGAATGCGCCTTCTATGGGAGTTAGGGTACTGCCAATTTGACCGAACAGAACGGCAGGGTAAGATGTTCCGTCACCGTTTTTCTTGATTACCACAGATGTGATGTCGCTGTAGGGGATCATGCTCACAGAAGATGTCACAACACTAAGACTAGCCTGGAGTGCGAGATTCATGATCTGCTCTTTGTTTAGAAAACCAAAACGACCTAATGCGATGTCTTCTGCCGACTTGAGGGCGAGCTGGGTGGCGGATAAGGAGGAGTCCATTTTTCTCAGGGATTCCGCGAATCCTTTGATTCCAGTTATCAGCTCAAGCCGGTCCGCCATGTCACAAACCTCTTGTGACTGCGGACTTGAGTCCAAGTCCACCCCTTCCTTCTTGGCTTCGGTGGCCGCAAATTTGGCTTTAGAGTAGTCTTCCGACAAACTGTCAAAGTAGGTTCGATCAAGAGAGCTGCTTTCTTCGTTAATCGCGTCGGTGATTGATTTGGGTAAAGGGTGGACTTGGGAGAAGCTCATCGCCTTTTGGCTCTACATCTTGAGGTTGTGTACAGCGAAAGCAATATGCTTTAGGGTCTTCTCAAATCTTGGTGTTTCGATGAGGTTCCCAACGACGATTATGTCAGCACCGGCCTGGACAACCTTTCGAGCGCGTTCTTCACTTCGAATGCCGCCACCTACTATCAGTGTGCCTCCGTAGAGTGCTCTGACGGTCTTTATGGTCTTCTCTGGTATGTTGTTGCTTACCCCAGATCCTGCCTCAAGATATACGAAACTCATTCCTAAGTACTCTGCGGCCAGGGCATAAAGTGCGACGAGCTCTGGTTTGTCTTGAGGGAATGAATGAACCCTTCCTATGAAGCCAGCAGCTCCTCCTTCGCCTGCTATGATATAGCCAGTAGGTAGAGGCTCAATCTTGTACTTCCTCACTAGGTATGACCCCAAAGCCTGTGCGCCAATGATGAAATATGGGTCCGTGGAATTAAGCAGAGACGCGAAGAGTATTGCATCGGCCTGAGGAGAGACTCCGGTCACATTCCCCGGGAACAATATCACAGGAATGGTCACAGCCCCCTTGATGCGTTTGATGATTGAAGACAACATTAACTGATCAACGGCTGTAGACCCTCCGACCAAGATTGCGTCTGCGCCCGCAGCGGCGATCTTCCTCGCGATTGATTCCGACAACCCTGGGCTGGTGTTCTCTGAATCTATCAAAGCGAAGATGAGCGCCCTCTTGTGCTTAAGCTCTCTGGTTATGTACGAGCTGACGGCATGCTTCAAGTATTACGCCCCGAGCTGACCCTTGTAGAAGGCGTCGACAAAGTCGTTGAAGACGTCAATGACTTCACGGGGTCTTCCTGGGTTCGTGTCAAAAACCAGGGCGCAAGACCCACATATTACGTGAAAGCCTTCGGGCTGCTTTATGACTTTCACTGACGGCGCCCCGCATCGGGGACAATTGAAAATCTTGGGAAGGGTTTTTCGTACGGGTTTGTACACCTTTCTGCGACGTCGTCCCATTCATCTCACCAGATTCGTTCCTAACTAGTGATTAGGACGAGTTATAAAGATATCAGAGCTGCTTGCTGCAGTCCCACTTAGCACTCGATGCTATTAAATATACATTTTTGTATTATATGTGTGTGCTAGCAACAACGCTCGAGAGTAAGGTTGTGAGAGCCCTATTCCTAAGGTCTCACTTCAAACGAGGCCAGCTCGACTCTCTCTTGGTGAAACATTATGCATATGCAAACGGCTACAGGGTGAAAGACGTCCTTAATCTAAAAGATCGTCCTGCTTCGCTGGGTTCGCTCGAAAGATCTGCAGCTCAGGCTGAGAGGGTTATCAGGAAATCCACTGCTACATTGATTTTGGCGCTGTCATTAGGACTTCTTGATTATGACGTTGTAAGCTCGATTCCGAAAGTCTCCAAGGCCCTAGAGGAGTTAAAAACCCAGTCTGTTGACGATGCACAATTGAACCAATTGATTAGCATAGTTGACGCAATTTTGAGCAAGTCATCACGTAAGTGATTGACTGGACAACGCTTATATCACACAATCAGTCACGTCCGGTATAGCCTTGACAGATTTCCTCTCGGCAGGAGCCTTGATACTCTCTGTTGCGAGCCTAGGGTCTCTGGTACTGTTTCTGTTTTACCTGCCCACCCTAAGGAGAGCAGCGAAATCTTATCGCGATAGCTCCGCCATAGTATCTGGAATGATGGAAGAATTGAATTCCAGGGCTGCGACCCAAGATAAACGGTTAGCTGACATTCAAGTCAAACTTGAGGTGTTAGAAGAGCGGTGGCTAAGAAGTGGTTGGACTCCAACCCGTGCATCTGAGGACACCGATAGTCACGCGGGGTGGCTTGGGCGCGCGCCTAGGTCATCTGGTGGCGAACCAGGTTCCCCTCATTTGGTATCCTTGCCGACGGGTTTGGGTGGGAAAGTTAGCGCCCAACAGGCAGGGTCGAAACCAACAAGGGTTGAGCTTTTTGTACTCGAAAGGCTTACGAGTGGACGATTAACTGCCCCTCAGGTGAAGGAAATCCTTGGAAGCAGTAGAGAACACGCTGCAAGAACAATGAAATCGCTAGCCGACAAGGGCCTAGTCGTTCGGGATCTATCTAAACGTCCGTATAGCTACGAATTGAGTGATTCTGGGCGCGGAGTGGTAACGGCTAGCTGAGTTGGCTCGTCTAAATAGGGTACTTGGCCCTCGGCGGCTTATCGATCTATGATCTTGCTGAATTGGATTCTTCTTTGTAAGTCCGAACCTTGGGATTCAACCTCCGAAGGGGTAGGAAGACGGTAAATCCACTTTCTACCACGTTTGACTCTGCTTACTTCGCCCACATTGTTCATTCTTGATAGGTAGGTGCTAACGGCCGCGAGTTTCATCGGGTGGTGGTATCTGTTTTCAAAGGCCTCTTGGAGCTGGTCTGATGTGAATTTTTTGAATGTAAACTCCTCCGCTACGAAACGCCTTAACTGGCTGTATGTGGTGTCGTCTTGAAGCAGGTCGCTACTCTCGTTTCTCTTAGCTAGGAGGTCATACATGTCGATGATCCTTGATACCTTGTCCTTGGATATGTTACCTTCGAGCTTTATGGTGTAACGTTCACCGTCGGATCCTTCGAACTGAATCCGTACTGTGTTCCTTCCCAAAGGAGTACTATCGATGAGGGTTATCGCATATAATCGTTAACGGTGATTGAATGTTAACTTGTTGGTTAACGTTAGCTAGTTTGGCATGAAAGAGCCAGCCTCCTTGTGTCATATTCACTCGGCTTAACCAGGGCTGGCTGTGAATGCGTGGGCTTGCGTTTGTGCAATGGTTCCAGTGGACGCATTGGGGTGACGGGCTGGCATTAACAAGCGTCAAGGTGTGGACAGAGCCCAGTGGAAACAAAGGGGTCGGAATTGAGCTCCGATGAGCTTGGACGATGTCGTGAGTTAACGAGTCAGGTAGATCAGTCGAGAAGGTGGGTTAGCCTCCAGGGCCACCCGGGACCGACCAGTGGAAACACTGTGGGGAATATAGTCGATTCTATTGGCTGGTCTCTGTCTACTTCTTCTAGCTTGCAGGTCATTCATGATTGGCATGGTCCTCTATCAAGGGAGCAAACCAGTTAGAAGCGATATAATTTTCCATCCGTCCATGCACTATATCTTAAGTTATATATTTTCCAGTGGAAATACTGGGGCGGGGGCTCCATTGTCCAGCCAGCCACCAGATTCCTTGAACGATATCTTCGAACGAGTCCTCACCGGGAAATCGTTATTCGCCAACAGAGACGCCCTTCGAAACGAGTTCATTCCAAGTCAAATTCACTACAGAGACGACCAGATCAAGGCCGTTGCACAAATACTCTCGCCTTCCCTCGCCGGCCACAAACCCTCGAACCTCCTAATCTACGGAAAGACCGGAACAGGCAAAACAGTCGTAACAAAATACGTTATCAACCGGCTAACCGATAAGGGAAAGACCCTTTCGGGTAGCCTCCGTACAGCTTACGTCAACGCCCGCATAGCGTCGACTGAATACCGCATACTGTCGGAACTGGCCGCCGACCTCGGGGTCAATCTTCCATTTACCGGGCTTTCACTGAGCGAAGCCTTCAACAGGATTGCTACCAAAATCAAGGAAAGTGCAGTCAAGGCCATCCTAGTCCTCGACGAAATCGATTTTCTAGTCAAGTCCTCCGGAGATAACCTTCTTTATGAATTCACAAGGGCCAACGAAGAATTCAACAATGAAGCGTTCATCACCCTTGTTGGAATATCAAACGATCTCAAGTTCAAGGAGTCGCTCGACCCGCGTGTGCTCAGCAGCCTCAACGAAGAAGAAATAGTCTTTCCACCATATACCGTCGATGAGCTGAAGTCAATTCTACAAGAAAGAATCCAAGTAGCATTCGTTCCGGGTAAAGTTAACGATGCTGCTGTGAACTTGTGTGCAGGAATGGCTGCAGCCGAGCATGGAGACGCCAGGAGGGCCGTCGACCTGCTCCGTGTAGCCGGCGAATTAGCGGAAAGGGAAAACGCGGAATCAATCGGGGACTTCCATATAAGGGAGGCCTCCAAGAGCATCGAACGGGACCGAGTCCTAGAGGCCATTCAGTCTCTTCCCATTCACGGCAAGCTCACTCTCCTCGCCGTTTCATACTTCCAAGAAGCAGAGAACACAGGCCACGTCTATGCAAAGTATACAGATCTAGCAAAACGACTCGGCCTCGAACCTTTGACTCAGAGGAGAGTCAGCGGCCTTCTAAGTGAACTTGACCTGCTTGGCCTCGTCTCCGCTCCAGTAATCAGTAAGGGAAGAATGGGCAGATCGAAAAAGATTAAACTCGAGGTGCCCCAGCAGGCGATAACAAACTCCTTCAAAGACGACGAGACGATGAAGACGCTGCTCTAGCTAAGCCCGCCACAAGACTTCGAACGTCGATAAATCCACTAGAGCTACCCGTCCTTGAATTCGCGACAGCGACTTCGTTCCATCGGTCCAAGAAGGGGTGGATACCATCAGAGTTCCTCTATAAACGTCTTCATCGGCGATGCCAACGTGACCACAGTGGATGATATCCGGCACCCGCTCCATAATCAGCAAATCCCGCTTCTCCGGGGCCAAACTTATCAATCCTCCATAGGAAGGAGCAAGATGCCGGGCTTTCAGAAGCGCACGAATCCCAGACGTGGGTCGAGTCTCAGAAGCTGACTGCAACTGTTTGAAAACTTCGTCCAAGCTCTGCCCATGGTAAAGGAGGACGTTAACCCCATGCATCTTAACCATCGATGGATTCCCAAGCATCGAAACGTTCTTCATTTCATACAACAGTTTAGCATATTTCCGAATGATGGCCGGCTGCGGCAGGGCCCCCCTCGTCGCATCCATTTCTCCTGGGACGACAAAAATGCGGACGTTACGCCGAATCCTGCTCAAATAGCCAGCTAACTCTCTATAGCAAGCCTCAACTCCACGCTCGTTCAACCAACTATCACGAGCCAAGGGATTCTCTATCAGGTCTCCGTTAAGCACAAAATAGGCAATCCTTGATACGATTTCCAGTTCCCCAAGATCTCCATTCATCCAATCTACCATCCTGCCGAAAGCCAACGCATCGAAATCTGGTGAACCCATGCGAAGATCTGAACAGAAAACGGCGTACACCTTCTGGCTGGAAGTATTCATAACCCTCTCGGGTACGTCAGGGTGATAGACATTCCTAGCGTAATATCCCCTCGGCAAGGATTCGACTTCAGCCAAAACGAATTCATCGATTAACACTTCTTCGACCCTTCGAATAGCGTCATCAGTACACATCAATCGAAGGTATCCTGTGTCGTCCTCTAAGGTCAACGACATGTAACCTCCGGACGTCTTCTTAGACACAACGAGTCCCACTACCTTAGCAAGGACCTTCTTCCCAGACACCGGAGTCTTGATTGCATTCAACTTCTCTATTTGAAAGAAGTCCGGCCGATTTCGCATCAACGAAGACATCCGCTCAAGCCTATCACGGAAGAGAAAAACATACCCGGACGCGTCGATCGTTGGATTGATTTGGTTGGTTGGATCGAAGAGGACATCAAAAGCTGGTGCGACCGTCTCCGCTAGCCCCGGCTCGGTGGCGGGGCGAACGAATGGTTTGACGTCTCTTAATCTGACGACCAACAACTTCCCTTTTTGCCTAGGCTCAGACCGAATTATCTGTTCAAGAATCCTTAGAACCAGCTCCGGTTCTCCTTCCTGCTCCAATAGCCGCCGGACGGCTTCCGGCTCGACTTGGTACCCCATTTCCAACATCTTCCTTATTACGAATACTTCATCCTCATTCCTTGCCGCCGGCAAGCTAATGTCACCTTTACTCGAGGAGTGTCCTATTTTACGATTATATGCAAGTACATCTTCAACGAAAGCGGTTGTCATCGGAACACGGAGCCACGGCAGCTCTCATTCTTGCCGGCGGTCTTTCTTCACGAATGGGCGTAGAAAAGGCAATACTATCAATCAATTCAAAGCCCTTGATCAGATGGGCCTACGACGCCGCTACAAGATTCACGCCTCGTATTTACGTTTCAGTTCATGACGAAGAAACCATCATACACTATAGCCCGTTGTTGCCACCAGAGGCCACCTTCGTCAAGGACCTGTACGACGGGCCCCGTTCGGCCCTCCTAGCCCTGCTGTCAGGTTTCACTTCAATCGAGGAAGAAACCATAGCAGTAATCCCTACGGACTCACCCTTTGTTAGCGAGAAGGTAATGACTTACATGGCTTCCAAAGCAAAAGGATTTGATCTTGTCGTGCCAATATGGCCCGACGGCAAGGTAGAAGCCATCCATGCAATCTATTCCCGGCTGCGCACTACCCCAATCCTTCAACATCTCTGGTCCGAAGGAATCCTAGAGGTAAAGGAAATTCCAAGATATACAAGAACTCTTTTCATCGGAACCGAGGATCTCCAAGAACTAGACCCGACATTGGTATCGCTAGTCGACGCCGACACGCCAAGCGAATTCCAAACCCTGAAGTCTATCTCGGCAGGAATCCAGTAGTCGGCTCTAGCGGATGTCCAGCTGGATGTACTTCAGATCCTTCAGTCCGACGTATTCGGCTTCTGGTCGAATCAACTTGGCCTCGTTTGATTGCTCTTCAAAATGAGCAATCCATCCGAAGACACGGCTCATGGCAAATATCGAAGTATACAGCTTGACGGAAATTCCTATTGTCGAGAAGATTGGAGCTGCATAAAAATCCAAGTTGGCGGGAATCCGTTTTTCCCTCCACATGACGGACTCTACCGTGGTACAAGTCTCGTAAAGCGTAGCAGCGGCAGGATGCTCCGCCGATAAACTCTTCAAGAGCCTCTTGGCTATCTGAGCTCGAGGATCTACTGTCTTGTAGATTCTGTGCCCAAAGCCAGGCACCTTTTCACCAGCTTCTAGCTTATTTTTGACCACTTTTTCAGCTTGGTCTGGGCTTCTGATTTCATTCATTAGGGAGATGACGTCCTGGTTAGCCCCTCCGTGGAGGGGTCCTTTAAGAGCAGAAAGGCCCGCTATCACTGCCGAGTAGATGTCAGCCTTTGTAGAAGCGACCACCCTCACTGTAAAGGCTGACGCGTTGAAATCGTGCTCCATATAGAGGATAAGCACCTTCTCGAAAGCAGTAGCATCTAGCTCTGAAATCCGACGCGCGAGGAGCATACGAAGGAAGTTTTCGGCATATCCATAGCGACTATTGGGGACGACCGCCCTCTGTCCCCTCCTCAACCTATGCCCACTCGCAATCATCGTCGGCATCTTTGCGGCTATTGAAAATGTGGCCGAGTCCGGATTAACCACGTTCTCCTTGGTCGCTAGTATAGAAAGCCCAGCCCGCAAGGCATCCATGGAACTAGAATCGCGAGGCAAACACCTTAGTATATCAAGCACATCTTTAGGGACTATCATGGATGCAGTGAGCTTACTCTTGAAGTCGTCAAACTCTCTTCTAGTTGGCAGACGTTCTTTACAAATGAGATAAGCGACTTCCTCGAAATTGGAGTTCTCCACGAGGTCTTGAATGCTATACCCACGATAGATTAAGGAGCCATCGGCGGTACTCTTGGCTATCTTCGTCTGACTTACCACGACACCGTATAGTCCTGCGGGGGCGTACACCAGATCAGGCATCTAACGCTCGAGGTAGCCCGAATCACGTTTTAAAGTGATTTCAAGACTGCTGCGGCAGACCTAGCGGCCTTTGAGTCAAACGCCTCATAGCTATAATAATCGATGAGCCTGTATGAATCTTCCCTTGTCATCAGCCGGCCAACGAGTTCCTTTTGTGTTCCTAACCGCTTTATCTCAGAGTATACGTCCTCCATAGCCATGAGAGAGGCCCGAAGGGCCGTCATCGGGAAAATTACGATCTTGTAGCCAATCCGCTCGAGCTCAGAAGCCGTCATGTACGGAGATTTACCAAATTCCGTCATATTTGCCAACAGCGGGACGCCGACCTTCTTTGAGAACTCCCTGAACTCCTCTCGTGTCTCCAAGGCTTCCGGGAAAATCACGTCGGCTCCTGCTTCGGCATAGGCTCTAGCTCGCTCCACGGTCGCATCCATACCTTCAACAGCTCTCGCATCAGTGCGTGCAATCAAGACGATACCGTTACGTGTGCTTTCCTTAGCGGCTACAATCCGTTTTATCATTTCCTCCGTACTCACTACCTGCTTTCCAGGAAGATGACCACACTTCTTCGGCATAACCTGATCCTCTATGTGCAATGCAGCGACATCCATATTCTCTAACTCGCGGACCACGCGCCCGATGTTGATAGCTTCGCCAAACCCCGTGTCGACGTCGACGATGAGGGGGAGTTTCACCCTGTCGACGATATAATGGACTGCCTGAACCGTTTCACTCATCGTGATTATACCCAGGTCAGGGAGACCCATCGACATCGCAAACCCTCCTCCCGAAAAATACAACGTACTAAACCCAACCTTTGACGCAACGAGAGCCGCAATCGGGTTGAAGACACCCGGAGCCATGATTATTCCTCTGTTCTTGAGCTTCCTCCTGAGAAGCGCGGCGTTACCATGAGCAGGGCCGGGGGACAACTTAACCATCTGGCTCCAACGCGCTCATTATATCCCGAACATCATATTTTGCGAAACTCCATAACATGCTCAAGGCACTCTTTGGGGCGCCAAGCCTAAGATACTTTGACTCTATCTCTTCGTCAGTTAATGGGATCTTGTAGTGACCCTTCGGATAAACGATCTCGACACTCTCGGTTCCATCTTTGAACCTCGCCGTAACCCTACTGGGCACGGCATCTGGGTAGAGCCGGTCGTAGGATGGATTGACCCTAACTTTGGTCACCTTGAGAAGTCTTGTTACATCTTCACTTTGTATTTTCTTCATGTCATAACTATCGAGCCAGATGTCTCCATCTACGAACGCTCGATCCACGATATAGGGAAGGCTATGGTCAGCCGTCTCCTTAGTCTTCGGACGCCACTTCTCCGGATCTTTGGCGATTATCTGCCAACCCACCGTAAACGTATCTATATTCACTTCCTCGACGTCATCAGAAGCTGCCTTGTGCTTAATCTCCAGTACTGCGTCGACGGCGCTCATGGAATGATATTCAACAGGGTAGTTCTTCACATGGGTTTTAGGGAGCTTGTGGAGGCCGCCAAAACCCATCTCGAAATCTCCGGACACCTGCTTGAAAAAGCCCATTTCCCCTTCGAACACTGGCGATGGGCCGGTCATGCCATGCTTGGCTAGCAGGGCTGCAAAAACCCCATTCCTAGTTGCATTGGCTGCTGCACAGCCTTTCCACATAGAGAGTTCTCCAGCCCGTGTCTGCCTTAATGCTATGTTGGGCGTCGCGGCGAGATTTACGGCCTGAACTAGCTGTTCAATATTCAACGACATTATACGCCCAGCCCCAACGGCAGAAGATATCGCAATATACGTCACATGGTCCCAACCCCTGTCCCTAATCGAAGACGCGTCAGCCAAGGCGCAAGCTACATCGTAAGCCAGCACGATTCCCAGTACGGCATCCTTACCACTCCTTCCTTCAGTTTCCGCCACTGCTAGCATCGCGGGAATGTTATCGCTTGGGTGCATGGCCTCCTTTGAAAGGTATGTGTCGTTGAAGTCAAGGTATCTGACGGCAGAGCCATTCGCGAAAGCAGCCAGCTCCGCCGAAGTTTTCACCCTCGAGCCTAGGACCGACGCTTGATCTCTTGAGTCAGACTTAGTGGCCATGGACCGGGCAATCCTCACTGGAATTGCGTCTAGGGCAGCAAACGAGACTCCAATCGAGTCAATAATTCGCCGCTCGGCCTCCCTAATTACTTCAAAATCCAAATCCTCATAGGATACAGAATCAACATATTCAGCTATCTTGCGAGCCAGCATGCCCAACACCGCTTGTTGATGAAATGCAATATAAACAGTGATTCATCGAACCGTCCCATTGAACCAAGAATCTCGTCAAGACGTTCAACGACCGGCGGGACCCAAGGTCTGCACACTCAAAAACAATCTAACGACGAAGATGAAAGGGGCTCGGCCAACTATTATTTCAAATGAGTGCGGGGGGTGGGATTCGAACCCACGAAGGCCTACGCCAGCAGATCTTGAGTTTGGGCTTACGGACGTCGTTTCTGCCCCCTTTTGTCGCCCAATTCGAGAGGCTTTGGCCTGGCTCGGGGACCCCCGCAGTCCTCAACTCACATTCATGCTCGCTTTATGCTTTACCTTCGCCAGAGGGGCAGCTATCCCCCAATCAAGGCGTTTCAGAAACGGTCGCAGGTTCGGCAAACAGATAGCCTTTTCAGACGAAGGTTGGGCCTATACGTCGACCCTCTGAAATTCCCGGTTCTACACTACCACCAGCGTGCCAATCAATTCCCCCTGTATCGCCTTCCTAATGGCAGAGGGATCACATTTCAGAATGACCGTCCGTATCTTGGATCGCTCTATGATGTTAACCGCCAATAAATCAAGCAGCTCGTACGTTCCTGCATGCATTTGGCCGTTTCCGAACATCTTCTTGAGCTGCGACGTCGTAACCCTATCAAGTTTCTTTGCACGTGGATTCTTGTTTGGGTCAGAGGTGTAAACTCCGTCTACATCTGTTGCATTTACAAACAGGTTTGCATGGACTCTTTCGGCGATGAGAGCAGCTACCGCATTAGTACTGTGACCAGGATGGAAGCCACCAACGACCACCACTTTGCCAGTGGTAAAGGCTTCTGCCACTTGATTCATGTCCTCAGGCACAGTTGGGTAAGCCGCATCCCCAAGCCCGCCCACCAACAGCTCGGCGTTAAGGCGGGCAGCCCTGAGACCCAAGTCATCTAGCATCGATTCATCCATTCCCAGTTTCCGGCCGGTTCCGATATAATGCCTAGCCGTCTCGCCTCCCCCGGCCACGAGAACCAACCTTTCCCTCTTCGAAGCGAGATCCCTGAAAAGCCTAACGAGAGGAGGAAGACTCCTATCGATGCCATCCCAATAAAATACAGAACCGCTAATTTTAATTACTGTTCCTTTCAAGGCTTTCCCATAAGTTCATCTAACCCTTCAATAAAAAGTTGAGGGTAAGGGTGACGATTCTGAGTGGCTGAGTATGACTCCGTAGCAATGTACCGAGTGAGGAAGTTACTCGCGGAGCTCGGCAGCAAACAAGGCCGAGGAACAGAACTCATATCTCTATACATACCACCCAAGAGACCTATCTACGACGTTATCGCCAATCTAAGAGACGAATATGGCACTGCTTCTAACATCAAGAGCGACACTACACGTAACCATGTACAGGACGCACTTACTCGCGTACAACAACGACTCAAACTTTACAGGACGGCCCCTCCCAATGGGCTTGTCATCTTCTGCGGCGCCTTGCCGGTGAGTGGCCCTAACACCGAGGTCATCCAACTATTCGAAATAGAGCCTCCCAAACCCATCAGCGTATATCTTTACAGGTGCGACGATCACTTTCATCTAGACCTGCTTAGAGAAACAATCAGGGAGCAAGAAGCCATCGGAATACTAACCATCGATACTGCTGAGGCGGCCTTGGGCCTTCTGACGGGGGATAAGGTCTCCGTAATTGAAGAAATGACGTCGGGCGTCGCCGGCAAACACCGACAAGGAGGCCAATCTGCAAGGAGATTTGAGAGGCTTAGAGCTAACGAGATCAACGACTTTTTCAACCGTATAGCCGCCCACGCCTACAAAGCCTTCATAGAGGTTTCGCCAGTAAAGAAACTGATTTTGGGTGGGCCAGGGCCTACGAAAGACACATTCTTCAAGGGAGAGTATCTCGATTATCGGCTACAAAACGGCGTCATCGGCTTGGTAGACATATCCTATGCAGGCGAGGCCGGAATAAGGGAAACTGTCGAGAAGGCTGGACCTCTTCTTCAGGACATACGCTTCGTTCAAGAAAAGAGCATCATAAACAAATTCATCGGAGAAGCGTCTAAAGACTATGGGCTGGCAGTGTACGGCTTAGAGAACGTTCTTTATAGCCTGAAGAATAACTCTGCCAGCATGATCATAGTCTCAGAGGAACTCGACCTAACCAGACTAGAATTCAGGTGCAGGAAGTGCGGCTATGAAACGGAGAGATACGTGAAGCAGAGCGACATCTTCTCTGAAAAGACAGAAGCGATGGGAAAGAACTGCCCATCCTGCAACGCCAACGAGTGGGACTACTCGCAGCAAGAGATAGTCGACTATCTCTTCGACCAAGCTTCGGCAATTGGCGCATCGGTGGAAGTCGTCAGCGCGAAGACTGAGCATGGACAGATGTTCAAAAGCTTTGGCGGAATTGGCGCCCTTCTAAGGTACAGGACCAAATAGACCATTGGCAAGCCAAACTTTTAAGAGACTCATCGAGGGAGGCTAGCTACAACAATGGAAGCCGCCTCCTTCAAGCCCACAATCGAAGAGAAGGCATGGAATCAAGGGCTCGAAGAGCAGATGTTCAGGGCTTGGTCCGACGAACGGATTTACAAATTTGACCTGACATCCAAGAAACCTGTCTACAGCATCGACACTCCACCACCATATATCAACACCCCGGTCCACATCGGTCAAGCACACACCTACACCTGCATGGACGCCATTGCTAGGTTCAAGCGGATGTCTGGCTACAACGTGCTCTTTCCCATCGGCCTAGACCGAAACGGCCTCCCCATAGAGGTCCAAGCAGAGAAGGAGTTCAAGATCAGCATTAGAAACACACCTAGGGCGGAATTCATCCAAAGAGCCCAGAGTCTATTGGACCGCTACGAAGGCATCTCACTAGCGACCTTCCAAAAGCTTGGCCTCAGCGTCAGCGAATGGGATAAGAAGTACCGCATAGGCGGGGCCTATGAAACGGATGACCCAGAATACAGGCGACTCACTCAGGAGACCTTCATCAAACTGTACCAAACTGGCCTAATATACGAAGGAGAAAAGACGGCCAACTACTGTCCCGTATGTCGTACCACCATATCGGATGCCGAGGTAGAATATGCTGAACATACAGCCAGCCTGAACTTCATCAGGTTCGCCTTAGTGGGTGGCGGCGAAATCACTGTGGCCACCACTAGGCCTGAACTACTCGCGGCGTGTAAGATCATCATCTTTAACCCAGAGGACAAACGTTTTGTTGACCTCTCAGGACGGGAGGCCACAGTTCCCATCTTCGGAAAGACGGTCAAAATCACCCCCCACCCCTATGCTAAACCCGAGTACGGTTCAGGCGTAGTCATGATTTGCAGCTATGGTGATTACAACGACATACGCATTCTCAGAGAACTATCCATCCCTCCCACATATGTCATAGACCAAGACGGACGAATGACCGACGAAGCAAATCCATATTCAGGACTAACAATCAAGGAGGCCCGAAGGAAGATCGTAGAAGATTTGCGGCTCAATGGCTCTCTGTTGAAAGTGGAACAAGCCCCTCATCGCGAACCAATATGCTGGCGCAGCAAGAACCCCATCGAATTCATACCCACCAGAGAAATCTACCTGAAACAGGTAGCGTTCAAAGAGGATCTCCTCAAAATCACCAATTCGATGACCTTCCACTCTCCCCGCAGCAAGGACCTATTGATAGACTGGATTAACAGTGTCTCCGTAGACTGGGTTCTTTCGCGAAGACGTTTCTATGGAACGGAAATTCCGTTATGGTACTGCCTCAATTGCGGAGAAATCATCCTCCCCCCTGTCGGACGCTATTACCAACCATGGAAGGAGAGTCCCCCCGTCGAAAAATGCCCTCGCTGCGGAAGCAAGGAGTTCAGAGGAGAAGAAAGAATCTTCGACACCTGGTTCGATTCAAGCAATAGCCAGCAGTATATTTCGGGCTACCTCTGGGACAAACCATTCTTCGAAAAGAACTACCCTTGTTCGCTGAGGCCTCAAGGTAAGGAAATTGTAAGGAGCTGGCTCTACTTCACCGTGCTCAAATCTTATCTCCAGTTCAGGAAGCCTCCATTCAAAGATGTTTGGATTAATCATCATGTGGTGGACGAAGCCGGGGAAAAGATGAGCAAGAGCCTTGGAAACGTCATCGACCCGCAGGAGGTCATCAAACGATATGGCGCTGAAGCGTTTAGGACATGGGTGTTCTTGGAAGGGGACATAACCGACGGTGACGTCAAGTACTCATACGCTAGGACGGAGGGCTCAAGGAAGTTCCTGACGAAACTCTGGAACATATCTAGGCTCACCTCTTCCTTTCCAAAGGGGAATGGCAGAACGACCACATCTAGCGAAGAATGGATGCTCGCTGAACTTTCGTCGACGATATCCAAGACCAAGGCCGACTACGAAGATTACTCCTTTAGCCGAGCCGCATCTAATCTTAGATATTTTGTCTGGAACGTCTTCGCCGATCATTATGTGGAGATGGTTAAGCCACGGGCATACGGTGGACCCGGAATCCTTGGGGAGGAGCAAGAGGCAGCGTGGTACGGTCTACACACAGGGCTCAAGAACATCTTGCTCATGATGGCCCCCTTGACACCTTTCATAACGGATTATCTTTGGAGGAGGCTCTACGGCTCTTCTAGCATACACTTGGAAAGATTTCCGACGTTTAGCTTTGAATCAAAACACGCAGGCCTCACGCAACAACTGACAGATTTCAATTCGAAGATTTGGAACACGAAGAAAGCCCAGGGGCTCTCCTTGAAGGACCCAATTACAATAATGGTACCACCAGAGCTCGAGCCGTTCAGACCGGACCTCTATCGCATGCATCACATTCAGTGAAGGGCGGAGCTACCTCGGTCGAAATTCTTAAAAACTCCCGTTGAGTCGTGGCTTCAAGAGCCCCGTGAGTGCCCCGGTACCTCACTGCCTGAGGCTGGAGAGCATAGCGGTCTAATGCGCTTCCTTGGTAAGCCTAACCCAAAGAGGAAGAGACCGCGGGTTCAAATCCCGCCCGGGGCTCTCAAAATCATTTGGAGATTACTTTCCACCTTCGCCCGATTGACGACACGTCATAGACCCCAAGGCGTTACTCTGAAAAGGTTAATACAAAGGACAATTAATCCAAAGGAAGAGCGCACTAGTTGGCTAGACGTGCCCGCGGTGCCAGAAAGAGCCAGTCACTTCAGCTATCAAACAGGCCGGATTCGCTGGTTGGCACCTCCGACGTTACGCGGCAGGATTACGGTCAGGAACTTCTCTCCGTCAACAACCTTTCCGTCGATTTCGTCTCGGTGGACGGGCGGGTAAGAATCCTCAACGGTGTCTCTTTGAAGATTTCGAAGGGAGAAGTAGTCGGCGTAGTTGGAGAAAGCGGATCGGGAAAGACAACCCTCTGTTCGACCATCCTCGGCCTTCTCGATTCCCCGCCTGCCCAGATTTCAAATGGTGAAATAATCTTCGAAGGGCAGGACCTCCTCAAGCTGGACGCAGATGCGATGCAAAGAATACGCGGAACGAGAATCAACATGGTCTTCCAGGAACCTCTTGATTCCCTTAATCCGGTTTACAAGGTCGAATCCCAAATCAAGGAATCCCTTGAGACCAAAGATGAGGCAAACGGTGATGAACCAGCCAAGAGGAGCGGGAGCGACTCGAACCGGCTCATGGCCGAGCTGCTCAAGAACCTCTGCATCGACGAGCCTGACGAAGTGCTAAAAGAATATCCGCACGAGCTTTCGGGCGGAATGAGGCAGAGGATCTCAATCTCGATGTCAATAATAGAATCCCCAAGGCTCTTGATCGCCGACGAACCGACAACAGGGCTTGACGCATATGTCCAAAACAGAATCTTGAGAATCTTGACTGATATGCGAAAGTCCGGGATGACATTACTCTATGTTACTCATGACCTCACGGTTGCCTCGCAAGTATGCGACAGACTTTACATAATGTACGCAGGACGTTTAATGGAAGTCGGCAACACAAAAGAGGTCCTAGAGAATTCCTTCCACCCGTACACGACGACCTTAATTGCTTCAGTGCCCCGAGGGTTCGAAGATTCCCCTCCACTTCCCGTGCAGCTCGGTGAACCGCCAGACCTGAAGAGACTGCCCACCGGTTGCAAGTTCCACCCGCGATGTCCACACGCAAAGGAAATCTGCAAACGCGAAGAGCCCATGTTGAAGGAAGTCGCGCCAGGAAGGTCTGCCGCGTGCTGGAAGTTCGATTCAGATGGCAGATTTAGTTGACATAGATAACCTGACAGTCAGTTTTGGGTCAAGGAAGCGCACGAGCCTATTCGCCCGAGGAATCCCCCCCACAAAGGCTCTAGATGACGTTTCCTTATCCATCAAAGAGGGAGAAAGCTTCGGTTTAACAGGCGAAACTGGATCAGGGAAGTCAACCCTTGCAAAAGTATTGGTCGGACTTTACAAACCCAGCTCAGGCACTATCAAGCTGAACGGGCGAAGCATTAACTACAACAACAAAGCCGATATCTCCTACCTAAGACAAAACATAGGGATCGTCCTGCAAGACCCCGTAAGGTCTCTCAACCCCCGCCTCACGGTCCAAGAAATCATAGCGGAGGCCCTCATCGCCAGTTCCATTCCCAAGAGGAAGTTTGGTGAAAGAATCGATTACATAATCCACCGAGTGGGGGTGACCTCCGACCTCCTACAATCTCATCCTAGGGAGTTGAGCGGGGGGCAGAAGCAGAGGGTTAGCTTGGCGAGGGCGCTGGTGGTTCCGAAGAAGCTACTCATCCTCGATGAACCAACTAGTTCGCTCGATGTCTCCATCCAAGCCCAAGTCCTTAACACTCTCAAAAGGCTGAAAACCGAGCTCGATTTGTCGTATCTCTTCATTACGCATGACATCAACGTGATAAAATACGTAAGTCACAGATTGGGGGTGCTGTTTTACGGAAAGCTGGTCGAAGTTGGAGATACTCGCGCGATAGCACTCCAACCCAAACATCCCTATACGCAGAGCCTAATGTCTAACGTCCTGACCCTAAGGAGGGCACGGCACCAGACGACGACCCTCTCTGAACATCGCCCAGCGCCAACGGGTTGCAGATATCGTATCGTCTGCCCCCATGTTTTCGAGAAATGCATGGAGATCCCTCCTGCGGTAGAGTTGGGCGACGGGCATAGCGTGTCTTGCTTTCTAGCACAATCATAGGACCAGGCGGGTCGGGGGGCCACCGAAAGCAAGCACAAATATCCTAGGGCCTAATCACTTAATCGGATGCCGGGCTCGTCTTTGCCGAATCCTCTAGGGCTTCCAGTGGCTTGCTTCTAAGGAGGATATGGGGCCTGAGCTTAACATCTAGAGATTCTCTGAGGCCCTCTCCCAAGAAACTAAACCCTGCCACAATCACCATTACGATGACGGCAGGAATGATGACCTGCCATGGGTAGGTATAGAGGTTATACGATATACTGGAAACCATCTTGCCGAGTTCCGGCATCTCCGGAGGGATACCAATCCCTAAGTAGCCCAATGTGGAAAGCGTCGCCAGCGCAGAGCCGATGTCCGTCGTGGCGTATACGATGACACTAGGCAGTACATTCGGTATGGCATCCTTCCGCATTATGTAGAAGAACGACGAGTTGAGGGCCTTAGAAACAGACACAAAATCTTCGGCAGCCACTTCCAACACGGAACCGCGGACCAGCCTGACATATGGCGGCCACCAAACAAAGATAAGGGAGATTGTAGCGTTCAACAAGCTCGGCCCCAACGTTGCCGCTATGGCTAAACTCATGATTATGGTAGGAAACGCAAGAAACATATCCGTCACTCTCATTATGACTTCGTCGCACCAACCTCTGAAATATCCTGCCACAGTGCCCAATATGATTCCAAGGACAGCGGAAACCAGCACAACAACAATGGGGATGCCGATATCCACTGGGAGGCACGCTATGACCTGAGAGAAGATGTCTCTGCCTTCAAAGTCAGTTCCGAATAAATGCGCGAGAGAAGGAAGGACGTTCGTCTGTTGGAAGTTGGCGGCATAAGGGCCATACGGAGTGATTCTACCGAATGTCACCACTTCCAAGAAGGCTAGGAGTACGAAGATCCCCACTGTTATTACTCCGAACGTCGAAAGATAGTTCGCGAAGAGGAGCCTCCGTAGCCTATTGACGTCGCTCATGCAGACTCTCCCAGCGTTATCCTAGGATCGAGGACGCAGTAGGCGACATCAGCGATGAAATTCGCTACAATGACTCCCGCCGTGAAGACCAGCACAACGGCCACTAACACGGGATAGTTGTCCGCTATGATGGCCTGGTACCCAAACTGCCCTATCCCAGGCCACGCGAAAACCTGTTCGATGATGACCGTGTCTGAAAGCAACCAGCCGAACATCATAGCAACCATTGTATTGGTATCGATGAGAGCGTTCCTCAGGATGTGCCTTGACCATACTTTGCCTTCCGTAAGTCCTCTAGCCCTTGCCGCTTTCACATGGGTCGACCATCTCACATCAAGAACCGACGACCGCATGATTCTAGCAATTATCCCAAAATTCAGCAATGCCAAAGCCATCGCAGGGAGAATCAGATGCCATATTCCGGAAGCGAACGCTGCGATGTTCCCTTCTATGAGTGAATCCAAGACGAAGATGCCAGTGATTGTCGAGGGTGGCACTATCGACTGTGAATACATCCCACCAGAAGGAAAAATCGGAACGTAACTCGTGAATACCAAGACGGCGACGATAGCACCTAGGAATGTGGGGGTGGACCATGTGAAGAGGTAAAACACTCTTATCGCCGAGTCACTCTTCTTGCTGAACCGCATTCCAGAAAGGTACCCGAGTCCCACCCCCAAGACGACCACGATTAGAAATGAAGCGAGGACGAGCTCCAAGGTATTGGGTAGATAGAACGCGACTTCGGAAGCAATAGAGCGTCCGGTCTGCGGATCGGTCCCGAAGTTGCCACTCAAGTAGCTGGAGAAGAAATAATAGAGTTGGACCTGAATCGGCTGATTCAGATGATACAACGCTTTGACGGCCTCCAGCGTAGACTCCTTGGCCTTCGAACCAGCCCAAAGCTGCGCCGGATCTGGACTCAGAACATGGGATATGAAGAAGATGATGAGAGCTACCCCAGCGAGGACCAGGACAGAACCTATAGCCCTCTTTCCTAGGTAAGAAAGTAAGTCTTTGAGGTAAACCGTTTGTGCTTCCCAGCTTGCTACCCCGTGTAGTTAATCGTGTTGTAATACAAGAAGTACCCAGCACCCGATCCTGCCGGATTCGGTATCATCCCCGTGATGTCGTTCTGATTAATTGCCAACTGGTTCGGCACATAGAGCCAGATGTCAACATAGTTGTTGTACATCAGCTGCGTGATGTTCTGGAAACTCTGGATGATCGTGGAGTTGTCGAAGGCAGTCGCCGCTGCCACCGTCAAATTCATGGCCTGAGGGTCTTGGTAGGCTGAGGAGCCGACATAGTTAGCGGACGTGAAGTAATACACATAGTCAATGCTAGCGGTGTAGTCTTCGCTGTAGAAACCGATGCCCATCGGGTAGGTGGTGTTGTCAGTGCTGGGGGAGTATAGCGCTGTGGAATATGTCTTGAACGGAAGCGGGGATAGGTTGACTTTGATTCCGATTGAAGCAAGGTTTGTCTGGATTACCTGGGCGGCTTGTGTGTCTGTGGGTGAATCGGAGTCGAACAGAAAGTTGACGCTTGGGAAAGCCCGACCGCCAGGATTCAGCGTGGTCCCGTTGGGCAAATGAGATTCATAACCAGCTTGGGCTAACAAGGTCGCCGCCATCACAGGGTCATATTGATAAGGACTCAATCCGTTTGTAGCTTCGTCGTAGAATGGGAAGCCGGGTGGCACAGGGCCGATCCACTTGCTCGCAAGGCCGCCGAATACGACCTGTATGATGCTGTCATAGTCGATGCCGTAGGCCACGGCTTGCCTGACCATAACGTCGTTGAACGCTTGGAAGGCCGCTGTGTCCATATACAGGTAATACACGCCTTCCGCCGAGCCGAACGCATCGGACAGAATGGTCGTGGATACTCCCGGCATGGCCGTCGTCACATTGTAGTAAGTGGCGGGCGCCATGATAATCTGTGCGAAACCGGACTTCAAGTCGGCGATACGGGTGGCCGCCGTCTTGTAGTATATGGTGACGGTATTGAGAATCGCAGGAGAAATTGCGCTGTTGAGCTCCGAGGGAGAAAGCGAGTCGCCCCAATAGTTGGCACTCTTGACCATGCTGACGCTCTGGCCTTCAATCCAAGATTGGAGCTTATAGAAGCCGGTGCCGAGCGCACTGTTCTGCATCTTGGAATTGGGCTGACCGGCGACCACCCCTCCATTCCTAATCACATATGCAGGGTCTACAGCCATTGCCATCGGCGTCGCCAAAGTGGCCAAGAAGGCGGAATATGGCCCGTCGCCGTTATACCCGTACCCCAAATTGAGCTCCACCTCGTACTGGTTAATCACTTGCACTGACTGGCTAGGGTATTCCATTATCGTGATGTTTTCAGCAGAGGGCGCGAAGTAGTTGATGGAGTTCAGCATCGAGTCGGTCACTGTGAAGTTCCCTCCGTTCGTGGCTGCAAGGTTCTGGCCAAGTATCCACGCGGGCGCTTGGTTCATCACCAACGTCCTGTAGATTGAAAACCACAGCACGTAGGCGTTGAACGGGTCTCCGTTGCTGAAAGTCACATTCTGTCTGAGGGTAAACGTGTAGTTCATTCCGTCATTGGAAACAGTCCAGTTCTGGGCGAGAACACCTTGATACGTCGAAGTGCTCGTCCCATTGGCTGATACGAGCCCCTGATAGATCTGTTCGACTACCTCCCAACCTGGAGTCACATAGGTCACGGCCGGGTCCAAAGTGTCAGGCTGGGACTCTTCCTCGACCACAATCGACGATTTCGATTGGCCCTGTGCTCCGCCTCCTTCAAGAACCAAATATCCGCCGACAGCTACCAGAAGGACGACCACCACGACGATGACCAGAACCGTTCTAGAAACACCCTTACGCGCGGAGAGTTTCACGATAACATCCTCAGATACTGCCTTGTAATCGTTAAGCGATATTTATGTCTTATATGGTGGAGATGAATAGACCGTCCTCATTAGCCGGGCGTTCCGTTGGTTAGCCATATCTACGCGAGACGTATGACGGAGACAAGATACTCGAAATCCAGTTTAGATCATCGGACTACAAGTTAGCCAAGATGTCCGCCTATGTTGGAGAAAGGTCATCCACGCTGGCGCTCATCAAAGCGCTCTCCATCGTCCTTTAGGAAGTGCCTGAGAACGAAGCTGCGATGATCATCAAGGCGATTCAAGGCTTCCTGGTGGAGGAAGGCCGACCTGATTTCGAATTCACGCTAGATGGTCGGAAGATAATTGTGACCGGCGACACGCAGTGCCTGCTAATGAGCAAACAAGCAGGACTCGCCTTCTGGGCTCCCGTCCGGAGTCCTTCATTGTCATCACTGCGGGAAAATTTTCACCGCCGAAGAAGAGCCCAACGCCCACATCCTGATTCATTACTTTTGACCTCTTCCGCAAACACTTATCTTCATGCTGCATCTGAGCAGCCGCAAGAGTGCTTCACTCCGTTGGGGGCCGTGGGCTAGCCTGGTCTACGCTACCAGCCTTGGGCGCTGGTGATCGGCGGTTCAAATCCGCCCGGCCCCACTTCCTTTCTTCGGAAATAGAACTTCTGATGCCCTCCCTCTTGCGACCCTGTGTAACTCTAGATCCATCATCTCGAAATCATATCGATTAATGTCAAGTCGGTTAAGGAACGGAGCAATGGTCATCGGAGGGCCTGGTTGGTAGCCAGCTCGAGAAGCATACCGGTTGAAATGTGGGAGGAACACAATCTCTCTTGGTCGCCCTCTTTTCCTATTCATGAGCTTCAACCAAACAGGTGCCCAGCCGCCGTCAAGCATAAGTTGGGGGTGTAGATGACCGGAGACAACACCATCGTATGATTCAATCGATTGCGACAGCCTAGGCAGGGAATGACCGTGGATGAAGGCGACCCGATCTAGTTCGAGCCCCTCCTTCCCAATTACTCTGACCCTAGGATCCATCACCTCCTCCACTCCATAATCATGGTTGCCTTTCATAATCCACACTTCGAACGTCTTAACAAGCTCTTCAGTCATGGCCCGCAGGGCCTTCTTCTCGTATGGGCTGGGCTCAAAGAGCCCGTGTTTGATATCTCCAAGCACTATAAGGTTATTTGCTCCCGTTTCGCTGCTGGCAGTGGTCAGGCGAGCGCAATCCTCTAATGCTTCTTCTTCCGGGAGCGGCCTCCTAATGCCCAACCTATCGGTCAGGCCTAGGTGGACGTCGCCAATCACTAGGAAAAGCCTGCCGTCGTCGGCGAAGGCACTCAGAATCGCATCTCCCTTCAGAGGTTTCAGTTTCAATGGGACAGTCCCGCTTCCTCCTAACGATTAAATCACCCTTTCTTATAGATACAAATTATTGTCCGCGATGTCCACTCCGAGGGATCAACTGCTTTCGAAAGCTAAGGACATCGTCGACGCTGCCGGCGTCAAAAAACACGTCTTCTTACCCAGCCGCACGGAAATCTGGACGGTCGTGGGCGTCGAAGGAGAATACCTCGTATCTGGCGACCCTCCTCTCTGCGCGTGTCCCGCCTTCTACTTCGCGCTAACCCACGGAAGGAAGAAGGAATGCCATCACTTAGTCGCACTGAAATTAGCTATACAAGACCAGCGGTTCTCCACCATCATAGGCCATGACGATGAGGTACCAGTATTTCTCCGGTTGCTCTGGGGGAGTCAGCGCAAACCCACGCAGTCAGATTAATGAACTACCGTATTCCTTGGCACGACGGGGCTATGAGATACATGTACCTCGAGGATTCTCGGTTCCAGAATATGACCGATTCAAGTTTCGAGCCTCACCAAAACCACCCTAGCTCTTTGATCATCTCCGCCTGAGCCAACCGTCGTAACGATCATCGTCCGGGCCGCAGTATATTACGGCCGGTTCTGGGTCGAGGTCGTTGCCCGTAAAGCTGTCCTTTCTACTCATGATGGCCAGCTCTTCGGCCCCGATCTGTTCGAAATGGACACCGTCGTCCAGCCATATCCTGTAGCCTCGAATCTCCTTCACCTTGCCTCCTGTTTCAGGGTCGTATTGATCGGTGAAGCTCCTTAAGACCATCGCCATGACCTTATCTTGCTCCAGAATGCTCACGAGGCGAATCGGAAACAGTTTCGTGTGTTCAGCTCTGGTTCCAAAGGACCAGCTTAGTGGTGTTTTCTTAACGTTCCAAGACGCGGGGCCGTAGGCCTCAGAATATAACGTGATGACTCCTCTGCTCCGCACATGCCCGCAAACCTCAACAAGGAGTTGCTGAACTCCACGTGGCTCGGATGACTCGTCTCCAAGCCCTGATGAACCATTCTCCATCGATTTCACCAGACCTCCAAACATCTCTCCCCTTATCAGCACCCACATATCTAGAAATGGTTAGAGAGATTACTCACTTTGTTACGACGCCAACGTGAATTAGGAGCCTCGGAGGGGCCTACAACTTAGGGTAGAAAGACACCGAAATCGTCTCAGATTCAAGCTTGGGGGGACACCTACCCAAAAGAACCCATTCCTCCATGCCAAGGTGCGGACTGGGGGGGTGTCCACACTCAATCGAGCATGAGTCCGGCGCTCAATACGACGGAAAAGGTCGTCTGGCCAAGGAATCCGACTTCTGGCTCAATCACTGGTGAAGGCATGCTAACTTGTTCTCTCCCCAGCCGCCTCTTAGATCAAGCTAGACGTGATTTTGGGGGGCCTTTCAATAGCTTAATCTCTTCATGCTCTGGAGGACAATTTGATAATCGCGTAGCCAAACGGTGGAGGACTGCGATGCAAAATGAGTCGTCCTGCCCGATGCAGGCCGACTTGTACATCTCTCGGAGGAACGCTAGTCATTTGCCTCGTTGAATGATTAATGATGTTTTGCCGTCGGAGGTGTTCTTCGCGGAGAGGAGCCGGTGTCCCAGGAGGCGCGCGAGCGAAGGGAGGTCCTCCTTTGCCGCAGGGTCCCGGGTGGTGACCTCGAGCAAGCTACCGACTGGAACACCCTCAATCTGATGACGGAACTCTTCCGGGAGTCCACTTGAGCATCCGAGGTCCCCCGCGTCGAAGAAACGCACGTCTTTGATTAGTTCTCGTGCCTCCGGACGATGCCCAGAGCAGAGCAGGTCCATCGAAACTATGTGCCCTTCGTAGAGATCGCAATAGGCATCCTGCTCGATCGTTTCTGACTCGCCGTCTGAGTATCGCTCTTTGAAGCGATACCTGATGTGGAGGCGATCACCGACGCGGTAGACGTTCTTCTCGAGGACCTGAATGCTTTCTGCTTCAGCGAACCAGGAGGTGAAACGAGCTGCGACGGCCGATGGCCCATCTTGCTCCTGATATCCCTTGGGAACGAGGGCCCGCAGCCTTATCTCCGGATGGAAGCATGCCTTAAGTCTCTCCGGATTGCGGTCCGACAGAGCGACTATAAAGTCCTCCCCTGTGGCTTCCCCTACACCCATTGTCAAGGTTGGCCGGGTTCCCGGCTTGTCTTTCCCTGAAGATACTGGCAAACGGCACCACTCTCCTTCTTTGCTTTTCTCAGGCAAAGCTGGTGGTCGTCGCTCCCATGGCTATCTCTTCGACGACCTTGGCGGCTCCCACGATGGTCGCGCCGTTGGCGAGCTGTGCGTCGGTGATACCTCTAGGCTTTGCGCAGGCCCCGCAGAGCCACACCTTTCCGCCCTTGGAGACGAAGTCGGAGTAGATCTTGGAGAGAGAATCGAGCCCCTTTGACGCGATGCCGTCCGTGCCTCCTTTGGTCCCCAGCCAGACGCCTTCGATTGTCAAAAAGACGATGGCCTCCTGGCCAGCGGCCGCTGCGACGTTGCCTGCAACGAATGGCAGGGAGGCACGCTCGGGGTCCTCCTTCCCATAAGTGCCGTTGAAGATGAGCTTGGTTGGCAAACTCAATCAGGCACTCCGTACCGGAATTGCGTCCAGAGCTATTCTGCTCATAGCCGCCTGAATCATTCTGGGAATGATATAACTAGGGCGGGAGGGCCGCGCCGGAAATCCACAATCGGCGGCACCTGAGGAGCTTATATCGAACGGCCTGCGGATATCTCACGTTGGACTCCACTGACATTCGCATCTTCTGCGAGCTGGCGTTCAGGGACCTTGGATACGTTGAGTTCGAAGAGAGGCATCCCAGCGCGGCCAGCTTGGGGAAGAAGCTCGGCCTTGACGAGAAGACAGTGCGGGTCCGAGTGAAGCGTATGGAGGATTCGGGCTTCATCAAGTACTACCAGGCAATGCCCAATCTCTCCCTGTTCGGGATGCGCGTGGTGTCTGTATTCAGGTTCGAGGCGTTGAATCTCTCGACCAAGAACGCACTCATCAACCACCTTCACGAAGTGCCCAAGCTCGTCGAGTTCTCCGACTACCTTGGGCCTTTTGTGACGGGCAGCATCGCAGGTTCGACGCGGGAGGATGCCAGGAGCGGGGCGGACTACCTGGCATCGAGGTACGAGATGGGGATATCAGTGCTCGGTAGTCGGGCGATTGAGGAACCGACCGCCGGAATCGACAATCTGGACTGGCAGCTCATCAAGTCTCTGAGGTACGACGCGCGGTCTAACGACAGCAGCCTTGCGCAGCGCCTCTCGGTCACGCAGCGCATGGTGGGCTACCGAGTCTCGAGGTTGCTGCGATCTGGAGCCCTCAGCACCAAGGCTGTTATCGACCCTAGGAAGCAGGCGGGCCTCGTCTTCTTCGAGCTCGAGCTCGCCATTGACCCAGAGAAGAGGGGAGCGATTTCGAGCTGGCTGGCCGAGAAGTATGGCGAGAGCCTCTGGAGCCTGTACAGCCCTACCGCCGACATGGTCGTGGCAAGCCTGTTCGGGTTCACCATCGCCGAGCCTGAAGAGGTGGCCATCCAAGCGCTGAAGCTCGATGGGGTTAAACGTTGCTTGCTGTACATCCTCAAGGAAGTCATCGAACCCAAACGTCCGAACTGGATTGATGGGCTCATAGAATCGAAGCTTCGGCTAAGAGGCAAAGGGAAAGCCCCCGACTAGGCGAGGAAGCCCGCCTTAGAATTCCTTGATATGAGTCATGAGCTCTTCTGGCGTCATGACCGTTTCCGGATGAACCTCTTTCATGTGCATAATCGCATGCTTCTTCACGTCTTCGATCCCCTGAGGAGAGACTATCGTCCACCCGCAAGGGCATGTCCCTATGGCACCCATTCGGGTTCACTCTCTTTGCCGAGTATTTATATCAAGAGGCGAATCATCATTTCTTCGTTCAGGACCCAGCTCTTGCCGCCGTCCAATGACTCTCCAAATGCCACCTGAAGGAGGAGGCCGCGGTGTTCGAGAAGACCCACCACATCAATAAGCCCTGATCTGGCTATCTCCTTTCACGGCAAAGTTCGATTTCCTTTCTTCATCCACGGTCCTGTCCATCAATCTTACGGGGCCGTCCAACACCACACCGCACCCGCTTCTTGCTGGTGTACGACTAACAGCCCCGAGACACCTAACGGTTCCGTACTTGGTCACAACTTCATGCATAATCCGTACAAGGGCGCGAAGGCGGAGGAGATTCTCCTTAGGCAGGGGGCCCTGGAGGAGTTCGGTGGTATAGGCAAGGATAGGGCGACATCCTTGGCTGCCAAGATCGATATACGGACTACAGCGCAAGCCACTGCTCGTGATATCGTTGGGGCACATCAGAAGGAAGTCCGCCGTCGACGAGTGGAGGCCAATGAATCGGCTGTAGGAAGTGAAGAAAGCGTAGGGCTTCCCACCGCTGTAGAATACATGATTGTTGCGTACCTCGAGCGAGTACTTGGCAACATCATGCATAGATAATACGATATCCCTTAATATGATGTACAGAAATTACAATAATTTGCAGGAGCCTCGGAGGGGCTTCGCTCCCCTGACCCACAGCTTACAAGGCTGTTGCTCTAACTAGGCTGAGCTACCGAGGCCCTCGAACAAGTCTCCCTCGGAGACGATTATATACTTCACCACGTGTGGTACGCGTTCATGTTTCGAGACGGCAACACATTTTTAACCACAACATCTTGAGCCAAACTCATGTTTCTTGTGCCAGGGTCCGGAAATAAACCTCTGGGACTCGAGATTGCAAAAGCCCTGACCTGTCCCGTAATCGACTTCGAATCTAGGAAGTTCCCCGACGGCGAAAGATATCTGAGGTTCGTCGACGATTTGCCGCATGATACTGCCGTAATCACACAATCACTATACAAGAATCCCGATGAACTCATGATCGAATATCTCTTCCTAGCCAAGACCGCGTTGGACTTGGGCGCAAAGGACATCGTCGGAGTCTTCCCATATATGGCTTATCTGAGGCAGGACAACCGCTTCAAATCAGGGGAAGCTGTAAGCGCTCACATCGTCAGCAGCATCATCGAAGCCGCTCCAACTTCAGCCGTATTAACGTTGGACAGTCATCTCCATAGAATTCACAATCTTGACGGGTTATTCGGTGTTCCTGCCGTCAACCTTTCTGCCATCCCCTCGTTAGCAGAAAGGTTAGCCTCCGATTGCGTTCTTAGGGATCCCGTCGTAGTAGCTCCGGATGGCGAGGCGGCCCAGTGGGCAGATTTGGCGGCGCCTATACTCGGCGCAGATTCGGTGGTGATGCAGAAGGTTAGGCGCGGGGACACATCTGTAGAGATCGACCTCGGGCGCGTAGCCCCTAACGGCCGCGACATCGTGCTTGTTGATGATATAATCAGCACGGGAGGGACGATTGCTGAGGTGGCCCAGCGGTTGAAGGGCAAGGGAGCTAATCACATATATGCTTTAATCACTCATGGCCTCTTTGTCGAGGGGGCATACGAAAGGGTCGTCAGAGCGGGTGTAGAACACTTGATAACCTCTGACTCCGTGCCGAACCGCTTCGGCAAGGTGAGCGTTTCACCGGTGTTCGCTACGGCCCTCAAAAACCTCGTACTTGCATAGCACAGTCAGGAGCTGCTTGTGACTTGGACGTCAAATTCGTCTGGGTTCAGCCTGGCACCGCACTTCTTGCAAAGACCTTTGTACAGACGAAGTATCTGCTTTGGTGATTTCACTTCGTCGCCCGCATAAATCTTTGCACCGCATTTCGAGCATACTATCTCGAACATCCTCGGGGAACCTGCGGTCAGGTATGATTTAAATATAAAAGGACCATGTGGGCGAAGTCATCTCTGCTTTCCAAATGTCCGGACTACCTGAAAACTATACGCTTATTGTGGCAGAGAAACCGGATGCTGCAAGGCGAATAGCTTCAGCCCTTGGACAAAGCTCGACCGGGTTAAAAGGCCACCCCGAGTACTTCCTATGCCCGGGCAAGACGAACTACGTCGTTGTACCCGCCGTAGGGCACATCTTTGCGCTAGCACCTACCTATTCGAAACGTGACGTATATCCGGCCCTTGATCTCCGCTGGGTCCCTCTTTCGCTGGTCGACAAAAGACGGAAGGATGTGGACAAGAGAATAAAGGCCTTCAAGTCCATCTCGAAGAAGGCTTCAAAGCTAATCGTCGCCTGCGACTACGACGCAGAAGGCGATACCATAGGTTACAACATCCTGAAGTATGCATGCGGGGTAAAGAACGTGGAAGCATTCAGAGCCAAGTTCTCGACTCTTACCAACGGCGAACTATCGAAATCACTCTCGGAACCCGTCTGGCAGGAGAAATGGCCGATGGCCGAGGCAGGTCGAACGCGCCATTTTCTCGATTTCGCATGGGGGGTCAACCTCTCGAGAGCTTTGACCGAGTGCCTTCTGGAGGCTGGTGGCAGGTACACGACTCTGAGCATAGGGCGCGTTCAAGGACCGACGATTCATTATATACACGAAAGAGAAGTCGAGATCAGGACTCATGTTCCCGTACCTTACTGGCATGCGGACGCAGAGGTCGAAGCTGATAGGAACCATTTTCGCATGGACTATTCAATCCACAGGATAGGCACAAAAGTCGAGGCCTTCTTAGTCAAGCGAGAGGTCGAGGGAAAAACAGGCACCGTCGAGGAGGCCATAAAGAGCCAATTCATGATTCCGCCACCGCCACCATTCAATCTGGGAGATCTCCAACATGAAGCCTTCCGGTTGTTCTCCCTCGCTCCTTCTCAAACCCTTTTGATGGCGGAGAGGCTCTATCTTCAAGCGGTGATATCTTACCCAAGGACCTCTTCCCAGCAGCTTCCAAACACCATCGGCTACTCGAGCATATTGGAGGGCCTCTCCAAGCAAGAAACTTTCAAATCTATAGTGCTTTCCATGCTCAAGGGAAAGCTGACCCCCAGCCAAGGTCAGAAATCGGATTCCGCACATCCTGCCATCTTCCCCACAGGAGAGTTTCCTTACAACCTCGAACCTAACGAAAGGCGGCTCTACGAACTTATAGTGCGCCGGTTCCTGTCGTCGTTCTTAGAGGCCGAAGTCAAGAACAAGTACTTTCTTAGGGTCACATGTGGTAAGCATGCCTTTCACACTTCATCGACCACCACCCAGTCGCCGGGGTGGTCGGCAGTGTACAACGTCAACGATGTCAGGCAAGCCTTGACGCTTCCTCCGATGGCTGAGGGCTCAAAGGTCACATTCATCTCAGTAGAGGTGAAAGAAGCGTTCGACTCTCCTCCCTCAAGATACAACCAGAGCACGCTTCTCGAACGAATGGAAAGTGACAACATAGGAACGAAGGCTACCAGGGCGGAGATCATATCCACTTTGATTCAGAGAGGCTACGTCTCCGGAGGCGGCATGGAGCTTTCAGACCTTGGGTTCGCCATAGTAGAAACCATGTCCAAATACCTACCCTCCATTCTGTCGCCCGACATGACTAGGTCAATCGAAGCACAGCTAGAGGGCGTCGAAGCTGGCACCTCGGCCCCGAAGGAAGTAGCCGTGACTGGCGTGGACCAACTGCTCTCCTGCCTCCGCCGTCTCGAAGCTAACAGGTCTGAGGTCGGGAAGGCGATGCACCTTGCAGCCGCCGAAACAATCAAGGCGAAGTCAGCTTTAGGGCCCTGCCCCGTATGCCACAACGGTCAGTTGATCATGATACGCTCCCGCAGGACGGGGAAACGTTTTGTAGGTTGCAGTAACTACAAGAGAGGCTGCAAGGCCGTCGCGCCCCTTCCTCAAAAGGGAACCGTTAGGGCTGCCAGATACCCTTGCAAGACATGTGGCTGGCCTGTCGTGCTGGTGTTTGCACTGTACGGCGAAAGGCCTTGGCGGCTCTGTATCAATCCGACTTGCCCCTCTAAAGTCACTACCACGAAAGGAGGGGCTCACGGGGGGCCCGTCGATTGACCTGCTCGATTTGTGGTAAGGAATCCGCCACGCCTGCCGAGTTATGTAAGAACCATGAAGCCGCCAGGAAGAACCTAGCAAAAGCATACGAGGGATGGCAAATCGCATACGGAACGATGGAATGGATGGACTTCTTGCAAAGGGTCCCGGGACTAGAGGGTTGCGGCCAATGGGCACAAGAGGTAGCGAAATACCTTGTTCAAAAGAGCTAGGAGTATTGCCGCCATGTATAACCACACTTAGTGCACCTGTAGAATTGCGTGGGCGGCTCGTCTCCACTCCTCGTTTGGACGAACCACCACTCGGCCTCGTTGTTGTGACAACGTGGGCACTCGACCGTAGTTGTAGGCATGGTCCGAATATGATTCGCTTCGTCGCCTACCACTTTAATCGGAGCCGAGCTCTCCGACTCCTCTTCCATTCTGACGTTCTCCTCCTTGACGCTCTTGGAGAAGTATCCGCACTTGTCGCAGGTCAACGCCATGAAGCTATCTTTGTCCGTCTTCACCAGCTTCACTTTGAGCCAGCTGCCGCAATTCGGGCAGAACTTCATTCCAAGACACCAGCTACTATGATCAGGCCCTCTCCATTACTTTGCCGAGCAGGGTAATCGTTTCTCTGGTCCTCTGTACGGCCTTTTCACAGCCTTCACTGAAAACTTTCTTGGGATCTCCTTCTTTCACTGCTATCCGCATGGTCTGATTCTTCAAGAGAGGGTGCGGCCTGTTGTAAGCTGCAAATGCCACTCGCCTGTCGTTCAACAACTCCTCCTGTATTATCTGAAGCAACGATTGGTCGGCGCCCGTGACGTCGATCTCTAAGCTAGTAGAATCTTCTTTGAGAATCTTTACCTGCATATCTACGATTGAGTGTCTTAGACGATGTATGTTTAAGGTTTTCCTTTTTATCGGTCTTCGTAACGTCGACGAGGCCGGCCATAGCTCCTTCTATGTGGTCCACCATAGCGACGCCCCCTTCGGTCGTCATGGCGCCTTCCGCCGTACCGCCTCGGCCTTTCTCGGAATTCATGCAATTCCTCGAACCCGGCCATCTTCCTGTATTCAATGTTGCCGCAGACAGAGCACTTGGCCTTCCCTCCGCTCATTCCTTCCATAAGCCCTCCACAAAGGGAGCACCAAGTCTTGATGACGCCGAGTTCCATCTCTCTGAATCCCAGAAAAATCATCCCGTTTGCCGTGCTCGTGACTGCTGCACGTACAACATCGCCAGGCTTGCTCGGGCTGGATGCCCTTGTCCGCGTGAGCAGCATTCCCATCAGATTGTTGTTGACCTCCATGTCGTTCACTGAATATATTCGAATCTGCAGGCCAGCGCCCTGCTGAGCTTCGACCACCCCCAAAATGATGTCTCCTCTGACTGGCACAGGGCTCTTTGTCCCCTTGCTGATGACGCTCACTTCCCTCTTGGCCGAATCATACTCGACCTTCCCGGCGAAGAGTGATTTCACCTCGCCGCCTTCCTCATATGTTCCTCTCGAACCCGTGAACTCTTCGATGACCGATAGCCGGTCCCCTGGTGCGGCCACCTCTGCTCTAGCTTTCTTCGCTGTTGTCAACTGCTTCACACCCAAAATCCTGAACCGAACATATCCCCCAATTCTCTCCCTTCTAATAACCTTATCAAGCCAAGCGTTTGTTCATACGAAAGCATTGGGCGATCGAACTCCTCATTGTCCAAGGCGACCCTAGGGCAGGCAGTTTCCACGAAAGCATCGACTCCTCGGATTGCGGCTATCCTTTGTGGGGTCACCTCTCGTATGTGGAAGAGATACGTCTTCTTGCCAAGCCTATTCAGCTCGCTCTTGACCTCATCAGCTTGTTTCCTAAACAATTGTCCTTCTTTCATGCTCACTACGATTCCTATCTTCTCAGCGTCCTTTGCCTTCAGGACAGAAAGTATGGCCTTTCGTTCCATGTGCTCGGCTTCCTTTGCCATGTCTTCGATTAGGTTGAAAAAGGGATCCAGCATGTAAGTCGGCTTGCGTGTGTTCAGTCTAACACCTACAGCGTGGAATCTGCTTTGCCCTAGGAAGAAGAACGCCTCGACATCCTTCGCGATGTTCCGGGCGCTGTAGTAGTTACAGCCGAACACTTGGCCATCGAAAAGCACTCCCTCACTTTCGCCTTTGATAGCATGAAGGCCCTTTTCATTTAGGTACGCAATGGCCATGTCGAGCTGCGCCTTGTGGTTACTTATTGTCACCACCCCGACCTTGGAAAACGCATCCTTGAATCGTCCTATCGCTTGGTCTAGCACAGGCTTGAAATCTACGTTGTACTCCACATCTACGAGATAAGTGAACTTCCCAACCCTGCCCACGCCCACCGAATGACCAAGGTTTAGAATCAAGTCCAGCCCCAGCCGTTTCACATCGAGATTCA
>Ga0187770_10000040_pt1 | contig 56037 bp, 46 predicted proteins | sample 0116_SJ02_MP02_2_FD_133154 | JGI IMG/M metagenome (GOLD analysis project Ga0187770, IMG submission 133154) | Tropical peat soil microbial communities from peatlands in Department of Meta, Colombia - 0116_SJ02_MP02_20_MG | ecosystem: Environmental > Terrestrial > Soil > Wetlands > Peat | place...
GGGATTGTGCTTCTGCAACACCTTGGTGATGGCCGCCGTCAGCGTGGTCTTGCCGTGATCGATGTGACCAATCGTCCCCACGTTGCAGTGCGGCTTGGTCCGTTCAAATTTTTCTTTCGCCATTTCCGTTCCTCAGGGGCTAAAGCCCCAAGATCAATGATTGCCTTTCGGCGCGGCTAAAGCCGTGCCCTGATACGAAGCGTCAATAGTACTGATACAGCTTCCTAAATTTGTGCCGCAGCTGCTGCTCGACCGTTTCCAGTTTCGACAGGTAAAACTCGCGGACCTGCGCCTGGTCGGAAACCGGCAGCCCGTCGTACAGCTGCTTTGCGTTCAATCCTGCCGCAAACTCCTCGAGCACGCGCTTTGCAAGAACAGCATCGAGATCGCGAATCCGGATGCCTTTGCGGTCCAGTTGTCGCAGGAACCGCTCGACCTTTTCGGGCAGAAACGCCTGCTCGATAGCGCCTTGCAACCGGGCGAATTCTTCCGCCTTCTCAACCTTGATGGCAGCCTGTTCGAAAGCCATTCTCAAAACCGCGCACGCTCAAATTTGGAGCGGGAGACGGGAATCGAACCCGCGACCAACAGCTTGGAAGGCTGTGACTCTACCACTGAGTTACTCCCGCCTTGAAACCAGCTGTCAGCTCTCAGCTGTCAGCCTTCAGTTCAACTTCAACGACTGAATCGCTCCCGGAGCATCGTCTTGAGCGCCCGTTATTTTTCCATTGTCCGGACGAAGCAACATGCGGACGTTTCAGAATAGTCGCAACTACCGCTGCACCTCCCACGACCAGTATCCCTATCCTCACGGCCTCCAGATTCTCGAAAACGGTCCGAATCCATTCAAAGACCATGTCGAGGGCGAACACAACCCATTAAGACATTCAAGCTCCGTCTTTTCAGGTCGCCCTTCAGTCGTCGTAGAGCCCACCACTGGACGGCCATCCAGGCGAAAAGGACAGCAACCCAGATCCACTTGAGCGTGTACCACGCGCCATCCATCTGAAACTCCATCAATCTTCTGGAGCCGATGACCAGGATTGAACTGGTGACCTCTCCCTTACCAAGGGAGTGCTCTACCAACTGAGCTACATCGGCCCTGCCACTCCCAACCTCTTTACTTCTAATCTCTGGAGCCGATGACCAGGATCAAAAACCAGAACTGGTGACGGCTTCTTTATTGTCGCAGCGACGCTTGGCTGCTGCGACGCTTACCAAGGGAGTGCTCTACCAACTGAGCTACATCGGCTCACTTCGTTCGCCGATTGTGAGATCCCTCGCCAATTACGCTCGGGATTTCGCCAGCGGGCTCCCGCTCCTCCACCCCGTCACGCGACAACCGCGCGTGTCGGGGACCCCGGCTTCGCTCACGCCCGCCAAACGGCTCAACATCGGCCCTGAAACTCGGCTGTCAGCTATCAGCCTTCAGCCTTCAGCTCTCAGCAAAACCTCAGCGGCTAAAGCCGCTCGTCGGTCGGGGCCTTGGCGGCACGACTAAAGTCTTGCCCATCCCAGGCCGAGCCCTCAGACGCGTTTCTTTCGCTTTCACCGTCGGGGCGCAAAACATCTTTGCGGCGCAGGATCGACTTGACGGCGAACAGCGCCAGAATCGCCAGCGTCGCAGCGCGTATCCGCGCGTCGCTGATCGTGGCCCACGTCAGCACTCCGAGCACGACGTAGGCGATCAAAGCTCCGGCTAGGCGATTCATCAGTTCCCTCGCATAGAACGCTCGGGATTTCGCCAGCAGCCCTTCGACTGCGCTCAGGGCTACGGCTTCGCTAACACTCAGCCTCCGGCTACTCGCTACGAAGGCTCAACTCTGGTGCACAGGGGAGGATTCGAACCTCCGTACCTCGCTAGGAGGAACAGATTTACAGTCTGTCGGCTTTAACCACTCACCCACCTGTGCAGAACTTTCAGGCGATGCGGCGTGCCCAACCGGCAGGGTGAAACGCCAGGCAGATCACGCGTACGCCAAAACCGCAGACTAACCGCAACACAAGTCAAAACTCAGATTTCGCCAGTCAAATTTCGCTAATCGAATTTCGCTGAACAGGGAAACCAAGGCTCGCGCAAGACTGTCGCGAAGATCACTGCATGCGGGAAAGTTCCGAATGAAGTGCGTCTGGAAAAACCTGTTGCGCCGCTGAACTAAAGCCGCCTGCAAAGTGCAGACCCTTTGAAATCCGCAAACCTACAGATCCCTCGCAAACTGCGCTCGGGATTTCGCCAGCGGACTCCCGCCTTCGCTACCGCTCGGCTCACGCCCGCTAACCGTCTCAATCTGGAGCTGGCGAAGGGATTCGAACCCCCGACCCTCTGATTACAAATCAGATGCTCTACCGACTGAGCTACGCCAGCAACACTGGGGACAGCGCGCGCCTCCGCGCAAACTTATCCTACGGATCCCTGCCAGATGTCCGGGACAATTTAATAAAGTAACACAAGGGCAACTCGTGGCGCAACGGGGAGTTAGGGCCGTGGAGACGCGGACGTGGGCCCTGAAGTAGCAGCCTCCAGACGCGTCGCCTTGCGACGCGGGGCGGACCCTTCGGCCTCGCTCAGTGCAGGTGCGTCCGCCCCTACAAAGGCGCTCGACCCCACAGCCCCATTCGACTCCCCTCGTTCCTCGGGTCGCTCAGGGCAGGCTAAGTGCGGCGGCTGTCCCTACATGAAGCGTTTTGCCGGACGGGGGCGTCCGCCGCTCCATAAGAAGTGATGGGTGCTATGATCTCCTTCCTGACCGCACTTCATGCGAATTAGACGAGCCTTCCCCATCGCTCTGGCGGTCGTAGCTGCGGCTGCGGCGGTTACGATCGCGGTCGAGCTGCGCAAGCAGGCTCCGCCCGAAGCGGCGCGCCTCTTGCCCGGCGCGGACGCCTTTCTTTACGCCGACTTCAGCTGGATTCGCAAGGTCAGCTCGAAGCCCCTGCCCGCGGTATCGCACGATCCAGCGTATGAGAAGTTCATTCAGGAGACGGGCTTCGAATTTGAACGCGATCTCGAGTCGGTCGCGTTTGCCATGCACTATCCGGCGCGCTGGAGCGGGACGGGCGGCGCGGGGCCGGAGCCGCGGTTTTCCGAGGTCTTCGTGGGAAAGTTCGACGGCCAGCGGCTGGCGTCGTATCTGAAACACGCGGCGCAATCGGTGGAGAACTACGACTCGGTCGATATTTTTTCCATACCGATGGAGGGGCGGGCATTTCGCGTGGCCATTCTGGGCGTGGACGCGGTGGCCGCTTCGAACCACGACGACCCCAGCGTGATTCGCGGCATGGTGGACCGGTCGCGGCGGTTGGCCTCGCCTTTCGGCGGGCCGGCGTTTCTGCGGAGGTACTACAAGCGGGTGCAGCTGGCGAGTCCGATCTGGATGGTGGCGCATGTGGACCCGGCGGCTTCGCAATTTGGCGCAATGTGGAACCAACTGCTGCCGCATCCGGCAGACCTGGTGATCTCGGCGAGCTACAACCCGCTGCATCTGCCGCTGCGCACGGGAGCGCTGCACCTGGAAGCGGAAGCGTGGGCGGCGAACGAGGCCGATGCCGAGGCCATTGCTGGCAAGGCGGAGACGTTTCTCGCCATGTTTCGCAGCGCCGAGATTTCTGTGGGAACGACCGGAACCGATGCCGACGTCAAGGCTTTTTTCGACAGCCTGCGCGTGAAGCAGGAGGGCAGCCGGGCGGTTCTGTATGCCACCGTGCCGACCGGCATCCTGCGCAAGATGGTCGAGTCGCCGGCAGAAATGCCGGGAGCGGGGGCAAGCACGCGTCCAGCCACAGCAGCACCGGGCAAAGCGCAGTGAATCCTTCCTGCAACTAAACGCCTTGCTGCGCGTCTGATTCAGATGAGGGACCTCTTCTGGTTGGGGAGTCGTCCGAGCACAATCCGGGTACAATAAAACCGCATGTCGAGCCTTCCTCTGCCCATCGCCGCGTTTCTTGCCGGGCTGATTTCGTTCCTGTCGCCCTGCGTGCTGCCGCTGGTGCCGGGCTACGTGTCGCTAATTTCGGGCGCCGGCGTGGAGGAACTGAAGCAGCCGCAGGGCCAGCTGATGCGCCGGGTCATGGTGAATTCGATCGGGTTCATCCTGGGCTTCAGCGTGGTGTTCGTGACGCTGGGGGCGATTTCGACCGAGATCGGGCAGCTGGCGGCGCGCTACAAACATACGCTCTCGATTGTGGCGGGCGTGGTCATCATTGTTTTTGGATTGCACCTGACCGGCATTTTGAAGATCAAGGCGCTTTACGCGGATACGCGACTGCACAACGTAAAGGGAAGCAGCACCGTGATCGGAGCGTTCGTAATTGGGTTTGCGTTCGCATTCGGCTGGACTCCGTGCCTGGGGCCGATTCTGACGGCGATTCTCGCTTTGGCCAGCGAGCAGGACACGCTGGTGAAGGGCGTGATACTGCTGGGAGTGTATTCGCTGGGGCTGGCGGTGCCGTTCCTGCTGACGTCGCTTTTGATGGAGCGCTTCCTGAAGTTTTACAGCCGCTTCCGCTCGCGCATGCACGCGCTGGAAGTGGCCTCGGGCGGGCTGCTGATTGCGCTGGGCGTGCTGCTGCTGATCGGCCGCTTCACGCTGATTTCGAGCTGGCTGTCGTTCTTGAACCGGTTCGCCTTGTAGTTGCGCTGTCGAAGTGGGTGAAGAATTTTTTGGGGGTAAGTTCTTATGTCTACGTCGGAAGTGCCTGCCGTCAATGGCGGGAGCAATGATTCGAAGGCGCCGGATTTGAATCCGCCGCCGCAGCCGCGAGGCGGGCGGAGTCCGCTGGCGCTGGTGGTGGCGGCGGTTGTCATCGCAGGCATGCTGTATTTCGGCTTTCACATGGCGCGGCGTCCGGGGCGCACGCCGGGGATTGCGAAGATCACTACGGCGCCGGATTTCACCCTGGATTCGCTCGACGGCAAGAGCGTGCGATTGTCCGATCTGCGGGGCAAGGCGGTGCTCTTGAATTTCTGGGCGACGTGGTGCGGGCCGTGCAAGATTGAAATGCCCTGGTTTGTGGAATTGCAGAAAGAGTATGGGCCGCAGGGGTTGCAGGTGGTGGGCGTCGCAATGGACGATTCGAGCAAGGACGATATTGCGAAGTTCGCCAAGGATATGGGAGTGAATTATCCGGTGCTGTTGGGGAAGGAAGCGGTGGGCGACGCGTATGGCGGCGTGCCGGCGCTGCCGGAAACGTTTTTCATCAGCCGCGACGGAAAGATCGTGGACAAGATCATCGGGCTGAAGGGCAGAAGCGAGATTGAAGACGCGGTGAAGAAGGCGCTGAACGCGCAGCCGGCCGGCGCCAGCACGGCGGCGCTGCAGCCTCAGAACTGACAATAGGAAGCGGGCGGCGAGCGCTTTATGATCGGCTGGGGTAAGAACCTCGAAGGGATTTCTTCCCGGAACAATTCTTCGGAATGATGGCGATCGGGCAAAAGTCGCGTGTGGTCGCGCTGGCCGCGGTGGTTGCGTTGGCGGCGACGGCGCTCGGGCAGGAACTGGAGCACGTTCCGGTCAAGCCGCCGTCAGTGTCGATCGCTCCTGTGCCGCTGGTGACGGCTCCGCGGACGAAAGAAACGAAGGTCAACCTGAACTTCCGCGTGGGCAAGGGATTTCACATCAATTCCAACCTGCCGAAGTCAGAGTACCTGATCCCGACGAGCCTGAAGATGGATCTGCCGACCGACATCGTGCTGGGCAAGATTCAATATCCGCCGGGGCAGGACCTGACACTGCCGTTCTCGCCTGACGAGCCGCTGAGCGTGTACTCGGGAGATTTTACGGTCACGGTGGCGGTGCATCCGCTGCACTCGGTGGTGCCGGGAAAATATGTGATGCATGGCGTGCTGCATTACCAGGCGTGCGATAACGCGCAGTGCTTCCCTCCGAAACAGTTGCCGGTGAGCTTCGATGTGAAAGTGGTGAAGGAACCGCCGGCTCCGACCCACAATCCGGCGCAAAGCCCGCACGTGCATAGTTAAGCCGCGGGTCGTGAGTCCTGAGTTGCGAGCTTGGCTCAACTAGGTTGGGGCCCGCAGCCGGGAATACTGTCGAGCTGCGCTCGACCTGTCCGGGTCGAAGACCCGGACCCACACGTTCCAACTCCATTCAGGTCTCTTGCGGGGAGGCGTTGGCGAGGGCGAGAATCACTCCGGCGTAGAGCAGCGTGTCTTCAAAATAGTTGATGCCCTCGAGCTTTTCAGCGGGGCTGGGGTCCATCAGCGCGACGACCAGGATCGGGCCATAGACGAAGAGGGCTAGCAGGAAAATCCAGGTGCCGAGGTACGTGGCCGCCACGCGTGTCTTTTTCGCCCGAAGAATGCCTGCGCCGGCGACGAACAGAATAGCGCCGGTCAAGTAGCTGATCAGAGTGCGCGGCATCCAGGTGGGCATGAGGCGTTCGAGGGGAACACCGGGGACATTCAGGGGATGGAGAAAGTGCTGGACGCCGTAAAAGACGGCGGTGATCCCGAGCAACAGGCGGCCTACGGTGAAAAGAATCTTCCGGCCTTGCCCGTGCTCATCTCTCATTGCGGAGGCCGCGAGCAACCAACCTCCGCCGCCGAATGAGAGTTCGCGCAGCATCAACGCCCAGATGAATCGGTTGTGCGGGTTCCTGAGTGTTCCGCGGAGATCCATCATTGCCACGAACAGAAACATTGCGATCCCGAACAGCAGGCCCGACCAGCGCACCAGAATTTTCGTAGCCCAGCTCAGGGACGCCGCCACCCACGCAAAGCCGACAAAATAGGCCCAGAACACAGCCCACGGCATGAATTTGGGCACCAGGCCGATGATGCCTTTGTCGCCCGAAAGATGTTCACCGCCGAAGGTCGCCATCGGCATGGCGCAAAACAAATAAGCCAATACCACGATCTTGTCGAGGCTGCGGGCCCGGAGAAAATCGTCCTTCAGTGCGAGCAGGCCGATCAGGAGCACGGCGATGCCGGCAACTTCGGCGAAGACTACGGTGCGTGAAATTCCGATTAGAGTGGCGAGAAGGATCGGGTGCATGTCCACCTCTGGTCAGACGTTGCGCTCACGAAGTCTTGATTGCGGTTCGGATTGTACGATGCGGGGAGTACGGGAAAAGTGGTAAGTGACGAAGCCTCGATGGGCGTTCGTGAAAATACAGGCGCATGGTGCAGCCTTGCCCATTTCGCCTTTATAGCGATGGCCCTCAGCTTTTGGTGAGTCCTTCCCAGATTGGGAGTGAAGTTCGAAAATTGCTTGCCGTTACGCTGGAATCGACCGCGGCTGCGCCGTAGCCTGATTGCGGGCCCGTGGTGTAATTGGCAGCACATCAGCCTGTCATGCTCGAAGGTGCGGGTTCGAGTCCCGTCGGGTCCATTCCCTGGTTCAGTAGGGAGTTCCACGGGGAGTCTCTGACAGGCGGATTCCTCTAGTAACCTTGACTTCTGATTCCTGGCTTTCGATAATTGTACTGAGCATGACAGGCTGATGTGCTACCCCGAGCGGAATCGCGCTCGGGGTTTTGCATTGGTGGAGCCCCGCACGCCATCGCCCGGGGAAGCAACGGCTGGCGTCGGCGGACGGGGCGTCCGCCGCTCCATAGGCTCAATTAGGGTTTCGCGCCGAAGGCGGTCTTGCCGCCGAAAATCGTCCACAAGACTTTGGTATCGCGCGCTTCCTCGGCGGTGACCGTCAAGTAGTCCCGGTCGAGCAGGGCGAAGTCGGCCTGCTTGCCCGCGGCGATGGTTCCGATCTTATCTTCCAGGCGCAGGGCTCGAGCGGCGTTGCGTGTGTACGCGTAGAGCATGGCTTCGCGCGGCATGCGCTGGCTGGGGTCGAGAACGCCCTCGGCTCCCTTGCGCGTTTCCGCCTGATAGATCGCCTGAAAAACGTTCGCGGTGGAGACCGGCCAGTCACTGGCGCCAGCGATGACCCCTCCGGCGTCGAGGATGGAGCGCGCGGGATATTGCCACGCGTAGATGGCGGGATCGATGTGCGGTTTAACAAGTTCGATCGTGTCGAGTTCTCCGCTCGCCCAGTAGAGCTGAAAGGACGCAATCACGCCGAGTTCGCGGAAACGCACGAAATCCTCAGGCCGAATGAACTGCAAATGTGTGATGGTGTCGGGCAGGCCCGAGTTGCCATTGGCCTTGCGGGCGGCTGCCATGCCGTTGAGCGCTTCGGTGACGGCCTGGTCTCCGATGGCGTGCACGTGGATCAGCAGGTCCTGCTTGTCGGCGGCGATGGCGATGCGGGCGAAGTCGGAGGGATTGAAGAGCAGTTCACCGTTACGGCCGGTGTCATAGGGCTTGGAGAGAACCGCGGTCTGCGAAGGGTATTCGACGACGCCGTCGGCAAAGACTTTGATGCCGACGATCTTGACGTCGGGGACATTCTTGAACTGCTTGCGCTTTTGGAGGATCGCGGCGAGTTGGTCGTCGGGATGGCCTTGCTTGAAGGCGATGACCGGCAGCGCTGCGACGTGCGAGTTCAGTTCGCCGGCTTCGGCGAGCGAGCGATAGGTGGCGAGGATTTCATCGCTGGCCTCGGCGTCGAGCCAGGCGGTGATGCCGAGTCCATGCATGTACTCGACGGCGGCGTGGCCGGCGGCGAGCATTTTTTCTTTCGTTGGTTCGGGCACAACCGCCATGACCTTGTCCAGTCCGAGATCGACCACGAAGCCGTTCGACTCAAATTCCTCGTTGTAGCCGTAATAGCCGCGGGCGACGCTGTCGAGCGAGCGGATCATCTGCCGCGTGACACCGGCACGCTTCAGCAGCGTGCGGTTCGCCCATCCGGTATGTCCATCCATGCCCTCGAGCAGGATGGGCACCTCGGCGTAGGGGCCGGAATTGAAGCGCTCATTCAGTTCCTTGTTTTTCGACCAAATGGCGAGGGGAATCCCGTGGATCATCAGGACGTCGCCACGCATGCCGCGGCCGTTGCTTTTCACTTCGGCGGCGAAGGCTTCGAGATCGTCGATGGTTGCGGGGTGGTCGGTGAAGTCGGCGCCAATCAGGTTAGTGCCGCCGTCGACGACGTGACAGTGACTGTCGATCAGGCCGGGGGTGAGGAAGTTGCCTTTGAGGTCGATCATTTCCGCGGAGGCGGAGACGGATTTGATGACATCGCCGAGGTTGCCGACGGCGACGATCTTGTCGCCGCGGACGGCGACGGCCTCGGCGTAGGGATGGTCGGGCTCGCCGGTGAAAACTTTGCCGTTGTAGAGAACGAATTCGCTGGAAGCCGCGAATGCGGCGGTGGTAAGGCACACGGACAGCAAGAGCATGGAAATTCGCTTGAGCATGATGATGGCCTCTGGTTAGAAAGCTCTACAGTGTACGCGGAAATTGGGATTTGGGAAGAGGCGTCCGGATCGGTGTTGCCTCAGTTTGAAATCGAGACTTATTGTGGGTCATCCCGAAGGTCCCGCGTTTTCACGAGCGGGCCGAGGGATCTCCCATAAAACGGGGCCATTGCCACGGGAGATCCCTCGCTCCGCCTGAAATCCGGCTGCGCTCGGGATGACGCCAGCAGTCGGGAGGCCGTAGGGGGACCAGACGCGCGTGAAGAGCCTTGTCATCCTGAGCGAAGCGAAGGATCTATGCATTTGTCGGCAGCGTCGATGCCACGGGCCAGTTGCATAGATCCTTCGGCGCAAAGGCCGCGCCTCAGGATGACAACTAAAGCCTGAGGGCGAAGTAGCCGATAATGGCGGAAGAGCTGGACGGGCTTACGTGCTGACCCCGAGTGGAAGTTGCGCTCGGGGTTCGTATTTTTCCAGTCATCGCTTGCTCAGGCGGCTTCAGAGTGCTGCGTTTTCCACTCGTCGCAGCTTAAGCCAAGCACGGACTAAAACGAGACTGGTTAGCAGTCCCAAACACACCAAGAATTGTGCCGTGATAATTGCTGGAAGCCCTAGGTGATGCGGCCGAACCAAATACCGCATCTCCACAAGGAGCGTTGCGATAGCGTACCAACTCATGGCGAGTGCGAGACAGCGACGAAACCACCGTGGCCCAAAAGGCAGCTGCCGGCAAAATGAAACTGCAAAGACGAGCAGCCAAGGAACGAGCATGAGACAAAAAGCTATCTTGTTGGGAGTGCCCCAGAGAAGAAGCTGCCCAATCGCGCCCAGGAGCAGTCCCCAGCTCGCAACATTGAGTTCTCTCATGATGTCCCCGCTGCTGGAACGCTCGCTGCAATAAGTCTTGCAATGTGCAGCGGCGTCAGTTCTTTCCGCCCTGTTTTTTCTCCACTTTGGCCCAGGTGTCTTTCAGCGCGACGGCACGGTTGAAGATTGGCGCGCCGGGTTTTGAGTCGGGGTCGGCGCAGAAGTATCCCAGGCGCTCGAACTGATAGCGTTTGCCCGCGGAGGCGTTAGCGAGCGAGGGCTCGAGTTTGGCGCGCGGGATCACCTCAAGAGAGTTGGGATTCAGGTTCTCAATGAAGTCGTGGCCTTCGGGAACGTCGGTCGGATCTTCTTTGGTGAAGAGGTTTTCGTACACGCGGACTTCGGCGTCGATGGCGTGCGCTGCCGAGACCCAGTGAATGGTTGACTTCACTTTGCGGCCGTCGGGGGCGTTGCCGCCGCGCGTGGCGGGATCGTAGGTGCAGTGGACTTCAATAATCTGACCCTTATCGTCTTTCACTACGCTCTTTGCGGTAATGAAGTAGCCGTAGCGCAGGCGCACCTCTTTTCCGGGCGAGAGGCGGAAATACTTGGGCGGAGGGACTTCGCGGAAATCGTCCTGCTCGATGTAAAGCACGCGCGAGAAGGGCACTTTGCGCGAGCCGGCGGATTCATCTTCGGGATTATTCTGCGCGTCCATTTCTTCCGTCTGATTCTCCGGATAATTATCGATCACGACCTTCAGTGGATTCAGCACGGCCATCACTCGTGGGGCGCGCTTGTTGAGGTCTTCGCGGACGAAATGTTCGAGCATGGCCAGATCGACGATGCCGTTGGTGCGCGACACGCCGACGGCAGCGACGAAATTGCGGATCGCTTCGGGCGTGTAGCCACGCCGCCGCAGGCCGCCGAGCGTGGGCATGCGGGGATCGTCCCAGCCGCGCACGCGGCCTTCTTCCACCATGCGGCGCAGCAGGCGCTTCGACATGACGGTGTAGGTCAGGCTGAGGCGGTCGAATTCGATCTGCTGCGACGGGAAGATACCGAGCTCCTTGATGAACCAGTTGTAGAGTGGCTGGTGGTCGGCGAATTCAAGCGAGCACATGGAGTGTGTGATTTTTTCGAGCGAGTCGGACTGGCCGTGGGCGAAGTCGTACATGGGATAGATCGGCCACTTGTCGCCGGTCCGGTGATGCTCGGCGTGCAGGATGCGGTACATGACCGGATCGCGCATGTTGAGGTTGGGCGAGGCCATGTCGATTTTGGCGCGCAGGACGCGCGAGCCGTCGGGAAACTCGCCGGCGCGCATGCGCTCGAACAGATTCAGATTCTCGTCGACGGAGCGGTTGCGATACGGGCTCTCTTTGCCGGGCTCGGTGAGGGTGCCGCGGTGCTGGCGAATTTCTTCCGCCGAAAGATCGTCAACGTAGGCCTTGCCGTCTTTGATCAGCTGGATGGCCCACTGGTAGAGCTGCTCGAAATAGTCGGAGGCGTACAGCAGGCCGTCCCAGTGGAAGCCGAGCCATTGCACGTCCTGCTTGATTGATTCGACGTACTCGACGTCTTCTTTTTCAGGGTTGGTGTCGTCGAAGCGGAGGTTGGTCTTGCCGCCGAATTCCTCGGCGAGACCGAAGTCGATGCAGATGGCCTTGGCATGGCCGATGTGGAGGTATCCGTTGGGCTCGGGAGGAAAGCGGGTCTGAACGCGGCCGTTGTATTTGTTGGTCTTGAGGTCGTCGAGGATTTTGTCGCGAAGAAAATTAGAAGGGCGAGGTTCCGGGGCGGCGCTGTCGCTCATTTTGGCCTCGGCTGGAGACGGATTCATAACCTCTGATCTTACCGCAAAGGATTTGGGGAGGGGCGGAGGCCCTGGTCCGCCCAAGGGTCGGCATTGCGTTTCGAGTAACTCCGGACGGGGGCGTCCAGTCCCTCACGGACGGCGCGCGGAGCTTCGCTCCGCCAGAACAGCCCCTTCGACGCGCTTCGCTTGCTCAGGGCAGGCTAAAAAACGGCGGCTGTCCCCACACGACCGCAGGGGCTCTGCAAAACGGGACTACGGAACCATTTGGGTGATTTATCCTGGCGTGTAACCAGTGTGTTGTCAGACCGTTAGCGCACGACTTCGAATTGACGCGCCCTGCATTGAACGCGGAAGCGGCTTTGTGCATCTTTGTGAGCATGCGACCCAACTCTGCGTCCGTCCCTCGGTTCTCCTGCGGCTCCATTGGCTCGTCCTGCATCCGCTCCGTCGCAGCCAGCCTGGCTGTTGTGGCGATGCTGGTGCTGGCCTGTGGAAGTCTGCTGGCGCAGGACGCCTATACGCCTCAGGCCTATGCGAGTCAGGGATATACCGAGCAGGGGCCGGCCTATCCGTCGCAACCCTATGATTCCACATGGGCGCGGCAACCGTTGAGCGCGGGGCAGCTCGAGCAACTGGTGGCGCCGATTGCGCTGTATCCGGATGCGCTGGTGGCACAGGTAGTGGCGGCGTCGACTTATCCCGGGCAAGTGGTGGAGGCGAACCGCTGGCGGCAGGCGCAAGGCTACGCGACGGGGGAGCAGATTGCGTACGGCGCCGACGTGCAGCCGTGGGATCCGAGCGTGAAGGCGCTGACGGAATTCCCGCGAGTGCTCGACGAGATGGCCCGGAATCTGCAATGGACGACCGACCTGGGCAACGCCTACTACAACCAGCCGCAGGATGTGCTCGAAGCGGTGCAGGTGATGCGTGGGCGAGCCGCGGCCGCGGGGACGCTGCGCAGCGGTCCGCAGGAGCTCGTCCGCTACGATGCGGGCATGATCCAGTTGGTGCCGGCGGATCCGCAGGTGGTGTACGTGCCGGAGTATAACCCGTGGGCGGTTTATGGAGAGCCGGTTTCGCCGTATCCGGGATTTTCGCTGCTGGGCGAGATTGGACAATTTCTGAGTTCGACGGTGCTGCGTTATGGATTGGGAATCGCGGTGTCGTCGTTCACGCGGCCCTGGAGTTTTTTGGCCTGGGGGCTGGACTGGCTGGCGCACGCGCTGTTGTTTCATGATTCGGCCTACTATTCGAACAGCACGACAGTCGCCGACTGGGGATTTCCGCATCGGCGTTTCTACGCTTACTCCGGGCACGGAGGTTGGGGGTGGGCACGCGACTCGATTCGCGCCGGCGGCGGAGAAGGGTGGCGAGGTGAAGGCGCGAGGCGTGAAGCGTGGGGTGGCGAGGCGTGGAGGCGTGGCGGAGAAAATTCTGGTGGATGGCATTCGTTCGGCCGCGACGCGGAGCTGCACGCGGAGAACTGGAACCGGGCTTCGAGTCGGGGCTTTGAGTCGTTTCGAAACGAACGGGCGCCGACGGCGGGATTTGGCGCCAGCTCATTCACTGGAATGCGCAGCAGCGGGACCCTCGGCAGCATGAACAGCAGAATGCCCAGCCGGATGCCGGAAGTGCGCGAGCCGTATCAGTCTGCGTTCGCGGGCGGCAGAAATGAGCGCGCGCCGGTTGGCAACTTTGCCCGCAGCGGCTTCAGCGGACGATCGCTCGGAGGGTCGTCGCGGGCGGAACGGAAATTGAGCAGGGGCGGATTGCACTTGTTCGGCGGCGGGCATTCGCAGAAGAGCTTCGACAGCGGTTTGCGCGCGCGCAACGATTTCGGCGGCGGGCACGGCTTTTTCGGAGGCGGCGGAAAAGCACCCAAGGCTCCGAAAGGCTTTGGCGGAGGGAAAGCGCCCAAGGGTCTCAACGGCGGCAAAAGCTTCGGCGGCGGAAAGAGTTTCGGCGGCGGTCACTCACACGGAGGCGGGCACGCGGGCGGAAAACACCGCTGACTCACGCCTTTTCTCACCCTGACGCCGGTGTCCGGTAGGGATGCTTCGACTCCGAAGGACATTCGCTCGCGAATGTCCTTCTCCGCTCAGCATGACAATTTTGAATTCCAGCAATTAAGACTTCGGAAGGCGCATGCTCACACGAGGGCATCTTGGCTCTCTTTCAAACCCAGGCGGGACAATCGATCAAACGCCCGCCGACACGACCTGTCCGGACGACCTTACTGACGTCTCCTGTAGCGTCAGTCTACGGCGATAGCGGACATGCCGCCAGCGCGTCAGCCCTACCAGCGGCTTCCAGACTGGGTTCACCAAGTCATGCTTGATGAGCAGGTGCCAGAAGCGGTTCGAGCGCTTGTAGAGATATGACATGGCGAGATAGAGCGGAACGGCCTGCCACGGCTCAGGCCGGCGGCGCCAGATCGAGGCGTGGGAGAACAGGCGCTGGTAGATCCAGGCATAGCCCTGTTCGAGTTCCTCGGCAGTCATGTGTTTGGGGCGGAAGACGGAGTGGCCGGTGTCGTAGAGAGTCCAGTCTTTATGGAGGATTCGGCCTTCCGCTTCCATCTGGCGAAAGAGCGGCGTGGCGGGATAGGGCGTCAGGATGTGAAACGTAGCGCACTCGAGGCGGTTCCGTTCGATCCACTCGGCGGTGCGGACGAAGACGTCTTTGCGGTCGTGATCGAAGCCGAGGACGAACGATCCGTTCACCTGGATGCCGTACTCATGGAGAATGCGCACCCGGCGCGCGTAGTCGGAGGTCTTCGGACTCTTTTTGTGGGAGTCGGTGATGTTGTCGTCGGAGAGCGACTCGAAACCGATGAAGACGCCGGTGCATCCGGCGAGCGCCATGTTGCGGATGAGGGACGGGTCGTCGGTGACGTCGATGGTGACGGCGGCGCTCCAGATTTTGTTCAGTGGGCGCAAGGCGGCGCAGAGGGCGTGCAGGTAATCGCGTCGCGATCCAAGGTTGTTGTCGATGAAGACGGCGTAAGGCTGGTCGTCGTCTTGAAACTCGTCAACGATTTGTTGCGGGCGCTTCATGCGGTAGAGCATGCGCAGGCCATCGGTGGCGAGATAGCAGAAGCCGCAGCGGTTGTGGCATCCGCGGGTGGCGATGAGGCTGGTGGTGGTGAGGAAGCTGTGCCGCGGGAGCAGGGAGCGGCGGGGCGGAGGATCGTCGCAATAGTCGTTTTCGTAGGTGGCGAGGTAGCGCGGCTGCAGCGCGTTCGCTTCCACATCGCGCAGGATGCGCGGCCAAAGCTGGACGCCGTCGCCGAGCGCAAGTGCGTCGGCATGGGGGAGGCATTCGTCGGGACAGGAGAGAACATGTAGGCCACCAAGGACGACTTTCGCGCCGCGGGCGCGATACCAGCCGGCCAATTCGTACGCGCGCTGAGCGAACGTGAGGTGCACCGTAATGCCGACGACCTGCGGCATAGGACGGAACGGAGGACGGCCGTCGAGCAGATTCTCGTCCCAATATTTGACCTGCCAGTGGCCGGGAGTGGTCGCGGCGAAGCTGGTGAGCGCGAGTGTCGGTGTGAGGACATGCTTGCCGAAGCTGGCGTTAGGGTCTTTGCGATAGAAGGGATTGATGAGGAGGGCGTAGCGCTTCTCGATGGCCGGGGCTGGTGCGTATGGATCGAGCCCGGGCGCCGTGGTCATTTCGTGCGGGATCCAGCGAGCTGGGATGGGACGGAGGAAAGGCTCGTCAGGGACGACCACGCAGTATACTTTATATTACAAAGTACACTATGTCAATTCCTCCTTGGCCGCTTCCGGCCAAGCTTTCAGGCGTGAGGTGGAACCGGAACAGCAGCGGCTGCGTATACTACGGCGTTGACGAGGGAGAACCATGCGCAATCGTCGAACGCTCGTGTCGCTTCTGGTTTTGCTTTCATGCTGCGCCGGCATCGCGCAGGCGCAATCGACTCCGGGCCAGCTGCCCGAGACGGCCATGCCGACCATCAGCAGCGTGCCTGCCGGGGCGCAGGCCTCGCCGAATTTCAACGCTGATGCCGCGACCGACGCTTACCTCGCTCTGATTCCACCTGAAGCCAAGGCGCGGTCGGACTCTTACTTCGAAGGCGGGTACTGGCTGATTCTGTGGGAATTTGTGTGGCTTGCCCTGGCGATGCTGATTCTGCTGAATCTGCGCTGGTCGGCGGGCATGCGCAATCTGGCGGAGCGCATCACGCGCTTCAAGCCGCTGCAGACGCTGATTTACCTGTGCGAGTTTACAGTCGCCGCGACCGTTCTGACGTTTCCGCTGACGGTTTACGAGGACTACTTCCGCGAGCACCAGTACGGGCTGGCGACGCAGACATTCGGACCGTGGATGGGCGACCAGATCAAAAGTCTGCTGGTCAGTCTGGTGCTGGGCGGGATTCTCGGGATGGTGCTGTTTGGCGTGGTGCGGCGGCTGCAGCGGTCCTGGTGGCTTTGGGGCGCGGGAGTGAGCATTGTGTTCGTGGTACTGGTGGTTTTGATCGGGCCCGTGTATCTGGTTCCGATCTTCAACAAAGTGACGCGGCTGGACGATCCGAAAATCACGCAACCGATTCTGCGGCTGGCGCGGGCCAACGGAATTCCCGCCAAAGATGTGTTTGAGATCGACGCCTCGCGGCAGACGACGCGCATGAGCGCGAACGTGAGCGGATTCGGCCACACCATGCGCATCACGTTAAATGACAACCTGCTGCGCCGCGGATCGCCGGAGGAGATTCAGGCGATCATGGGGCACGAGATGGGGCATTACGTGCTTCATCACATCTACAACGGCATCTTCTTCTTCGCGGTAATCCTCGTGGTGCTGTTTGCCTATCTTCGCTGGGGGCTGGACGCGTCGCTCCAGCGCTGGGGCGAGAAGTGGCAGATCCGAGGAATCGGCGATACGGCAGTCCTGCCGCTGGTAGTGTTGTTGATTTCAATTTTCGGCTTTGTGCAGACGCCAGTCGGCAACACGTTTACGCGCACGCAGGAGCACGAAGCCGACATGTACGGGTTGAACGCCAGCCGCCAGCCGGATGGAATGGCGCAGGCGGCGATTCATCTGGGCGAGTATCGGAAGATGAGCCCGGGGACAGTGGAGGAGTGGGTTTTCTACGACCATCCGAGCGGGCGGCATCGCATTCACGATGCCATGGTGTGGAAGGCGCAAAATCTCAATGTGGCGCAGCCGGGCGTGAGTTCGGGCGCGCACTAAGAACCTATCGAGGGTGTCGCCGGCAAGGATCAGCATTGCGCTTCGCGCAACCCCGGACGAATGCGTCCGGGGCTACACGATTAAGGATGACGGCGCTCGGGGTTCACAATTTTCTGTCACTGTTTCAAGTAACGAAGCGCAACACATCCTGATTTAAAAATCTTCGACTCAACAAGTTTTAATTGTAATGTCTGCAGGCTAATGCCCTCCAGCAACCGCCTCCCTTCTCCTGCAACGATTGGGTGAACGACAATATGATATTCATCAACCAGACCAAGCTCTATAAGTTGTGAAGGAATAGATACGCCACCGGTTAAAATATTTTTGCCTCGTTCTTGTTTCAATCTAAGTATTTCGTCTCGAAGGTCGGTACGAACAATTTTCGCATTCGCTTCAGCGCGGTCCAGCGACCGTGAAAAAACAGTTTTGTTGATGGAGTCAAAGATGTCAGCAAATTCGTTCGCTGCTTTTGTCATAGACTGGTTTTTTGCGACATCCGGCCAAAAAGGAACCATCAATTGATAGGTCTTACGCCCATAGACGAGCAGGTCAACATCTCGCATGAGGTGCATAAAGTGTTCATATATTTCTTCGCTGGGATTGAACTTGGTGTGGTCGCAGCAGCCATCTAGGGTGATGTTGATTGCGAAGATTACATTTCTCATTTTCGCCTCGGATTGAGCGGCATGGTCTTCCCACATAAGACCAATAGCTTTGAACTGCGCGTCATTCTACGCGCACGGGGCTACGAGACGAGCATTGCGCTTCGCGCAACCCTGGACCCTTCGACTTCGCTCAGGGCAGGCTGCGTCCGGGGCTACGCACGTTAGCTGATCGTCAGCACGACGCGGAAGCGCGCCTTGCCGGTGATCATCTGCTGATAGGCGTCGGCGGCTTTGGCGAGCGGATAGCGCTCGATCATCGGCCGCACTCCGCTGAAGGAGCTGAATTCGAGCGTGTCCTGGGAATCGCGAGCGGTGCCGGAGGCCCATCCGTGAACCGTTTTGCTTCCAGGGATCAGCTGAAGCGGAGTGACACTCAGCGGTTCCATGCTGGCTCCGACGACCAACAAGGCTCCATGTGGCGCGAGCCCGTTCACCAGCGCGGACATGGATTTCGAGTCCGGCGCGGTGGCGAGGATGACTTTGGCCCCGCCCAGTTTCTGCAGCGCCTGAGCCGGATCGCCGACACTGGTGTCGATGTAGTCGTGGGCGCCCAACTTGGTGGCCAGCGATTTCTTGTCGCCGCCGCGGCCGATGGCGACGGTGCGAAAGCCCATCTGGCGGGCGTATTGAATGCCGAGATGGCCGAGGCCGCCGATGCCCTGCACGGCAACGGTATCGCCGGCGCGGGCCTGGGCATTGCGCAGCGAGTTGAAGACAGTAACGCCGGCACATAGCAAAGGTGCGGCTTCGTCGGCGGGCAAGTCGTCGGGCATGGCAGCGACGGCCTCAGCCTCGGCGATCATGTATTCCTGATAGCCGCCGTCATAGGAGATGGCCGTGATCTTCTGGTTCTGGCAGAGAATGAAATCGCCATGGCGGCAGGGCTCGCAGATAAAACAGTGTCCGCCATGCCAGCCGACGCCGACACGCTGGCCCGGCTTCCACTGCGTGACGTCGGGACCGACGGCATCGATGCGGCCGGCGATTTCGTGCCCGGGGACGCGGGGATATTGCAGGCCCGGCCAATGACCTTCTTTCACGAGCGCATCGCTGTGGCAAATGCCGCAGGCTTCAACTTTGATGCGAACCTGATTGCGCCCGGGCTCGGGGATGGGACGGTCGACAAGTTCGAAATCACCACCAGGCTTGCTGATCTGAACAGCTTTCATGTGAGGACCTCTCTGAATCAGCTGAGGAATTCGCGTGGCACCCGGTAAAGATGGCGGAGCTGAGCACCGGGATGCAAAATCCCGAATTAGAACTCATATTCAGCGAAGTCGGCCGAACGAACTTGTGTGGGTACCGATTACCCAATAGCCTGACCATGGGCCCGTGGTGTAATTGGCAGCACGTGAACCTGTCCAGTTCCAAGGTGCGGGTTCGAATCCCGTCGGGTCCACAGCTCACCCTGGTTGGTAGGGAAGCTGCCGGAGGGCCTTTAGGACAGGAAGGCTCTCCTACATCCAAAGTAACGTTGACTTCGAAGGAGCAGATTCTTGATAATCAGGTTGGAACTGGACAGGTTGACGGCCCCGAGCTGCAATGGCTCGGGGTTTTGATTTTAATCAACCGTCCGCCTTCTGTATTGCGGTCCTGATTCTCCTCAGCGTGCTTTCCTTTCCCAGCACCTCCAGCGTTTCGAACAGCGGCGGGGCGTTCTTGCGGCCGCAGACGGCGACACGGATGGGCTGGAACATCTGGCCGGCTTTGACGCCGAGTTCCTGCGCGGCGGCACGCAGGGCGTGATCGAGGGGGTCGTGCTTGAATTCGACGCTCGGCAATAGCGCTTGCGCTTTCTGGAGAACTTTCAGCGCCATGGCTGCGTCTCCCTTTTGCGGAACGAGTTCGGCGGGGTCGTAGGGCGGTAACTCGTCGACGAAGAAAAAGTCGGCTGCGGTGAGGACGTCGCGCAGCAACTTGATGCGCTCTCGGATCAGGGGCGTGACGCGGAGCATTTTCTCGGGAGTTGTGTTGGGAAATTGTTCGCGCACAATGGGCAGCAGGCGCGTGCTGAGGTCTTCGAGGGCGAGCGAGCGAATGTGCTCGGCGTTCAGCCAGACGGCTTTGGGGTCGAAGGTTTCTTCGGAGGCAAAAAGCAGGTTCCTCGCTGGCATCGCTATCGCTCCGCTGGCGCTCGGAATGACAACAGAAGTTGCTGTCTCCTTGAAATTCACCACGGCGTTGGCGCGATTGATGCCTTCGAGGGAAAAGGCGTCGATCAGCTCTTGCTGGGTCATTTTGGTGCGGTCGTCTTTGGGCGACCAGCCGAGCAGGCAAAGAAAATTGATGAACGCCTCGGGCAGAAATCCGGCGTCGCGGTAGGTGGTGACGCTGACGACCGGACCGTGGCGGCGCTTGGAGAGCTTGGTGCCGTCGGGCGCGACCAGCAACGGAAGATGCGCGAACTGCGGCGGCGCGTAGCCGGCGGCCTCGAAAATCAGAACGTGTTTGAAAGTGTTGGTCAGATGGTCCTGGCCGCGGATGATGTGGCTGATGCGGAGGTCCGCATCGTCAGCGCAGGATGCCAGGTGATAGGTCGGCATGCCGTCAGAGCGGAGCAGGGCGAAATCTTCGATGTCGGCCCCGGCTTTCATCTGCTCGCCGTAGACTGCGTCGGTAAAGCGGACCACCTTGCTGCGTGGTATGCGAAACCGCAAGGCGAAAGGTTCGCCGGTGGAGGCGCGGCGGTCGCTTTCTTCGCGGGAGAGTTCCGGCATGCCCGGATTGAAGAGCCAGGTGCCACGTCCGCCCTCGTTGAGCCGTTCGCGAAGCATGAGCAAAGCCTGTTCGCGGTTTTTCGCCTCGGATCTTTCGTCTTTCGAGACCACAACTATCCCCGTTGGAACATGAGTGATTCGAACAGCAAGAGATGGCGGCGAGGCGAACGTATCCACACGTAGGTCGTTGGGATCGATCTTGACCGGACCAGATTTTTCGGCGTCGCCGGTGTGCGCGGGAGTGAAATCGCGGTAGGCCAGGCCTTTATCGAAGATCGACCAGGCGATTTTGCGGTGCAAGTCGAGCCGCTGGGACTGCTTGTATTCTTCGTCCCAGCTTAGGCCCAGCCATCTCAGGCCTTCAAAAATCGACTGCACGGAAGCGTCGGTGTTGCGCTCAACGTCGGTATCGTCGAGGCGCAGGATCATGGTTCCGTGGTTCCGGCGGGCATATAACCAGTTGAAAATAAATGTGCGGGCGCTGCCGACGTGAAGAAAGCCGGTGGGTGACGGGGCGAAGCGCACACGCGGAGTGGCTGAATGGCTGGACTGGCTCATGCGGAAGTAGTTGAAGTCACTAGCGATGGTACGGGCGGGCGAAAAGCAGCGTCAAGCGCACAATCCCAGCTCTTCGACGCGCTTCGCTTGGTCAGGGCGTCACGCCTCGCTGCGCTCGGCGGGGCGGACCCTTCGACTGCGCTCAGGGCAGGCTTCTGCGTCCGCCCCTACATTGCTCGCGCTGACCGTCTTTGCGACAGTCCGCCGGGATGGGGCATCTCGGCTCTCATGTGATTTCCTGAATATAGGCACGCGGCTCAGGCATTGTACTTAAATTCTGTTGTGTTCAGCGGGCTGGTATGAAACCATGAATTCACCACTTCTCCCGCACGGAATCGCGCAGTTTACGGTGATTTAGCTTTTATGAACAGCGTCGTCATCACGACGGTGGTGGTCCCCGGAGTCGTCTCGGCGCTGCTGTTTCTGGTTTTCTGTTATCTCCACCAGCAGAGCAGGCAACCGTATTTCCGAGCGTGGCAGCTGGCGTGGGCGTTCTACTCCCTGCACTACGTGCTCAACGCGTTTCCGTCTTCGCCGGCGGCGTTCTTTGTGTCGGAACTTTTCATGGTGGGGATGGCGCTGTGCATCTTCGTCTCGACGCGGCTGATGCGGGCGGCGTACCGCTTTCGGTGGTATGACGCCGCGGTCGCGCTTGTCGGCGTGGTGCTCGCCGGCTTGACGCTGCGCGAGCACATGGTGGATGGAGCATTTCAGCCACACCTTCAGCCCGAGGTGCGGCTGGGCATTGGGCTGGCGGTGATCCTGCTTTACTGTTCTGCGGTTTTCTATGTGAACGGCCACAAGCGTGGATCTCTTGCCTACCAGGTGCTGGCAGTTTCGCTGGCGTTGTGGGCGGTGCTGATGGGCATTGGGCAACTGCAGAGTCCATGGCTGGAGATGTTTGGCACGGCGAGCCGGTTGTTTGGCCCGGTGCCGCAGATGCTGCTGGGCATCGCCATGGTGATGGTGCTGTTCGAGAATCAGCGCAATGCCGTGCAGGAAAATACCCTCGCGTTGTCCACGCTTGGGGTTGACCCAAGGCGGCTGCTGTTTGCCGAAGACCTGGTGCCGAGCATGCACGCAGCGCTGGAACGGCTGATGAGCGCTTTGCCGACGCGGCGGGCGGCGATCTGCATTGGCGAGCGCTGGCGACATCTGTTGCCTTCGGTGCAGCAGGGGTTTTCCGCGGGTTTTGTGGAGGCCTTAGAGACCAGCGGAGCCGGCGATTACGTTTGCGAACTCGCGTACCGGCAGAGCGGCATCCTCACCGTACAGAATCTGGCGGAAATGACGGAGCCATTCCCGGTGGGACAGGTGGGAGCGTTCGCTGACTTCAAGCGAATTCTTCTGGACGCGGACGTGCGCAATCTGACGGCGGTGACGCTGCAGACGCGCGAGCACAATTTCGGAGTCATTCTGTTTCCGCATGCCGAGCGCAGGGCGTTTGGATCGTCGGGGCCGCATTTGATGGTGGGCCTGGCGCTGCAACTCGGGCTGACGCTGGAAAATTATGTGATCGGCCACGATGCTCATCGCCGCACGAAAGAGTACGAGTTGCTGACGGAGATCGGCAAGGCGATCAGTTCGCGGCTCGATCACGACGAAATTCTGCGCACGATCCAGGTGGAACTAGGGCAGATTTTCGACACGACGCATTTCTACATTGCGTTCCAGGAAGCGGAAGAGATCCGGTTCGAGCTTGAGGTGCGGGATAATCGCGTTCTACCGAAGCGGACGCGGGAATTGCGGAACGCGTTTTCCGAGTACGTGATCCGCACGGGCGAACCGCTGCTGATCCGCTCCGACCTGGAGGCAACGCGCAAGCGCCTGGGGATCACGCACATTCCGGAGCGTCCGGCGAAATGTCTGATTGCGGCGCCGATTTTTCTTTCCAGCAAGACTTCAGGGCTGGCGAGCAAGCCATCCGGGGTGATGGTGGCGATGAATCCCGAGCGTGAGTTCGGGTTCGAACAACGCGACCTGGATGTGCTGGTGACGGCAGCGGGGCAGGTTTCGGTGGCGGTGGAAAATGCGCGCCTGTTTGCCGACGAGCAGCGCCGATCGAAGCAGCTGGCGTTTCTCAACAACGTTTCGCGGACGGCGATTTCGAGCGACGATCCCGTCCACATGCTGAGCCAGATCGCCGGCGAGATTCAGAAGAACTTTAGCTTCGATCACATTGGGATCGGCCTGCTCGACTACGGGACCAAGGAGATCGAGATCAAGGCGGAAGCCGGGGCCACGGCCCATGCCACGGGGCGGCGCATTCCGCTGGGGACGGGCATTCTCGGGAGAGTGGCGCGAAGCGGCGAGCGGGCGCTGGTGCAGAACGCGCTCCCGGGGAATCTGAGCGGAATCTTGCCGGAGTCGCGCGCAGTGCTGTGCATTCCGATTACCTACGGCGAGACGCTGCTGGGCGTGCTGAACATCGAGAGCCACAACGAAGATGCGTTTTCGCCGCAGGACGTGCTGATTCTGAACACGCTGGCCGATCTGTTGGCCACGGCGCTGCACAATGCATTCGTCTTCCAGAAGCTGCAGCAGCAGTCGATCACCGACGGCTTGACGGGAATCAAGACGCGCCGCTTTTTCTGGGAGGCGCTGTCGGCGGAGTGGAAACGCGCTTCGCGCTCGGGCCGGCCCTTTTCGGTGGTGCTGGTGGATCTGGACAAGTTCAAGGAAGTCAACGACGCTATGGGCCACTTCGAGGGTGACCTGGTACTGGCACGCGTGGGCCGATTGCTGGAGCAGAAGTCGCGGCAATCGAACGTGGTGGCGCGCTACGGCGGCGACGAGTTCATCATCCTGATGCCGGAGACGGGCGCGGAGCAGGCGCAGGTGCTGGCCGAGCGCCTGCGGCAATGGCTGGCGGCCGATCCCATGCTGGCCGAACACCACGTCACCGGAAGCTTTGGCGTGGCCAGCTTCCCCATGCATGGATTTTCGATTGAAGACATTATTCGCGTGGCCGATGCCGGCATGTACGTCTCCAAGCGCTCGGGTGGCAACATGGTTTCGACGGCGCAGGAATTTGTCGAAGGCCAGGACTTCGCCCGGCAGCGCCAGCAGATTTCTGCGTACATCGAGGGCTTTCTGCAGCGGGAGCACACCGGGCCCGAGCATCTCGACGAGTTGACATCGACGCTGCGCAAACTGTGCACCGGCGACGAGGGATGCAACGTGGCGCTGTTGAAGGAAGCGATCGAGTCGTTGAGCCGGGCGGCCGAGTCGCGCGAATTGCAGACCGCCGGCCACGGCGACCTGGTGGCGCGATACACCGCCATGATTGCGCGGGCGCTGGGACTGTCAGCCGAGGAAACGGCTGACCTGGTGTATGCGGCGCGGGTTCACGATGTAGGCAAGATTTTTGTGAGCGAGCGCATTCTCAACAAGCCGGGTCCGCTGACCGACAGCGAATTCCTGCAGGTGAAAATGCACCCGCAGGTGGGCGCGGAAATTGTGGGGACGATTCCGCACAGTGCCATGATGCGGGCAGCGATTGAGCATCATCACCAGCGCTTTGATGGGACGGGTTATCCGGATGGATTGAAGGGCGAGCAGATTCCGCTCTGGGCGCGGATTATCGCGTTGACTGACGCCTACGCCAACATGATCACCGAGCAGGCGATTTCGACGGCGCGAACGCCGGACCAGGCGCTGGACGAACTGGCGCAGATGAGCGGGACGAGATTTGACGGCATGCTGGTGCGGCTGCTGCTGCGCGCACTGAAGGCAGAGAGAATGCCGTCGGGGTCGGGCGATTAAGGGCGCGTGGCGCGGGCACTTTGCCCGCGGGTTCTTCCGGCTGCGAGCGGAGAGGGCAGGAGTGCCCGCTCCACACTGGCCGCTGCAAGTCCACCTGTAATAGCCTAGTCATGTATGTCCATTCCTCTTTCTCTCTCTGGCAAAGTGGCGCTCATTTCCGGTGGCTCGCGCGGCATCGGTGCCGCTACGGTGCGGATGTTCGCGGCGGCGGACGCCAGAGTTGTGTTCAGCTATCGCAGCGCGCGGGCGCAGGCGGAAGCGCTGGCGAACGAATGCGGCGGCGCGGCGGTGTGCCGGGCGGTCGCCAGCAATCTCGATAAGCCTGACGCCGGCCGCTCACTGGTGGCGGAAACTGTGAAGCACTTCGGACGGCTCGATATCCTCGTCGCCAACCATGGCGTTTGGCCGGCGGAGGATGTTGCGATCGAGCGCATGAGCGACGAGCAATGGCGCTCGACGCTTTCGATCAATTTGGATGGTGTGTTTGGACTGGTGAAGCACGCGGTCGCCCAGATGAAGACACAGGCGCGCGGGAAGGGCGCTGCCGGGCACATTGTGCTGATCAGTTCGACGAGCGGGCAGCGCGGCGAGGCGTTTCATTGCGATTATTCGGCGAGCAAGGGCGCGCTGATCAGCATGACCAAGACGCTCTCGAGCGAACTGGCTCCGCAGGGTATTCATGTCAATTGCGTGGCGCCGGGATGGGTCGATACGGACATGAGTTCGGCGACGCTGGCGGATCCGAAGACCGGCGACGTGATCCGGCGAGCGATTCCGCTGGGGCGCGTTGGGAAGCCGGAGGAGATTGCAGTTCCGGTGCTATTTTTGTGCACCGAGCATGCGGGGTTCATCAGCGGAGAAATTTTCAATGTGAACGGCGGCGCGGTGCTGGTGGGATAATTCCCGCCCCTTCCGCTTGCTCAGGGCAGGCTCTAGCCGCAAAGAACGCGGCTAGGATGGGGGACCCGCGCGCGTTAGTTCCCACCCTGTCGCACCGAACGCGACAAGGGTGGGGCAACCAATACGGAAAAAGGGCGCCACGCGGCTTGCGCTGGAGAGCTTTCCTGCATCCAACGGGAAAGCCGACATTTCACCGCCGCAGGCAGAAAGTGCCCCAGAAACGCTACAATTCTGATTGCGCGTAACCCATCCTTCAAATGGAATGAAACGTTTGTTTCCTATTGTGGCTTTTGTGTGTTTCATCTTGTGCCTGACGTGGGGACAGGCCCAGCCGCCGCAGCCGCCCGTCCAATCTGCGACCGCGGCGCAGAGCTTTCCGGACGCGGATGCCGATACGCGCCGGGCCAAAGCCGTTATCGACCAGGGGGTTCAGGCGCTGGGTGGGCAGGCGTACCTGAATATCCGCGACCGCGAACTGCAAGGGCGCGGCTATGGATTTCATCACGGCACGCCGAGCAGCCTTGGCGTCGTGTTTTGGAGCTTCTCTGAATACCCCGACAAAGAGCGGATTGAGTTCACAAAAGAGCGGGATGTCGCGCAGCTCTTTGTCGGAGACAAGGGATACGAGATCACATTCAAGGGCGTTCATCCGGTCGAGCAGAAGGATCTTGACGGTTACTTGCGCCGTCGGCATTACTCGCTCGATGCGGTGCTGCGAAGCTGGGTCAATGAACCTGGGGTGATCCTGTTGTATCAGGGGAACGCGGTTGCGGCGCAGCATCCGGCGCTGAAGGTGACGCTGATCAATTCGAAGAATGAGAGTGTGAGCCTGTTCTTCGACACCGACACGCATCTGCCCATCAAGAAATCGTTCGAGTGGCGCGATCCGGTGGACCGGCAGAAAAATCTGGAAGAGGAAGTCTACGAGAATTATCGCCCGGTGTCGGGCATCATGGTGCCTTACAACGTGACGCGCTACTTCAACGGCGACATGTCGAACCAGCGCTTCATGAACTCGGCGACCTTCAACCAGGGGCTGGACCAGGCCATGTTTGACCCCAATTCCAGGTACGACCCGAACAAACCAAAGGCCAAGCACTGAGTAGCGCCAGAAGCTGGCGCCGACTCGCGGCGATCAGCGCCAAGTAAGTCATTGTCAATGCCTTACGGATGATTCCGGAGGGTTGGAAGTCTGGTTCGGCGTCGCGCCGGGGCCACGGAGTGTGGCTTTTTGACCACAGACGGGATTTCCCACACGGGCAGTAACCTAGTGGCAGTTACCAACTACTGACATCTTCACGGGTTTGTATTGGCGTCTTCTGTCCGGGTCTCTTTGATTCACGAGCAGACAATTCGCGGGGCAGTGGAGTGCAAGGGCGTAGGCCTGCACAGCGGCGCGCCGGTGTCGATGCGCATGCTGCCGGCGCCGACGGGGACGGGAATCGTCTTCCGGCGCACGGACCTGGACGACTTTGAAGTGGAGGCAGTCAGCAAGAACGTGGCCCGCGTCAGCTATGCCACCAGCCTGATGAAGCAGGGCGTGCTGATCTCCACGACCGAGCACCTGCTCTCGGCGTTTATCGGAATGGGGATCGATAACGCGATCGTGGAACTGGACAACCTGGAGCTGCCCATTCTCGACGGCAGCGCCCAGCCGTTTGTGGAGATGATCCAGAAGGCGGGCATCCGCAAGCAGCGGCGGCCGCGACAGTATCTGAAGATTCGCCGCGAGCTGGAATGGCGCGAGGGGAACAAGTTCATTGCGGTGTATCCCGCCGAGGCGTACTCGGTTTCGTATTCCATTAATTTTCCGCATCCGCTCATCGGGAAAGAGACGTTTGAGGTCCAACTGAGCAACGGGAGTTACCTGCGGCATATTGCAGCCGCGCGCACGTTTGGTTCGCGCGAAGACGAGCAGGCCATGCGCAATATGGGATTGATCCGCGGCGCGTCGCGGGAAAACTGCATCGTGCTTACGCGCACAGGACTGGAGAATGGCCCGCTGCGCTTCCCTGACGAATTCGTACGGCACAAAGTGCTCGACCTGATCGGGGACCTGGCCCTGCTGGGCAAGCAGATCCTGGGCAAGGTGATTGCCGACCGCGCCGGTCATGCCATGCACACGGCGCTGGTGTCTAGGCTTCTGCGCGACACGACGCTGTGGGAGGAAGTCACGGTCTCGGCTGCGGAAGAAGCGGCCGTTCCGGTTTTTTCGAGCGCGCAGGCGGCGGCCGGGTCGCCGGCGTAGGCTTCATTCCTTTCTTCTCAGCAGTTTCCTTCAGTCGGCGGGTTCGGAGGGCGGTGCAGCCGGATCAAGTGACTCGCGAGCTTGAATGTGCTGGCCTTCAGCAAGCAGCCCTTCGCCTGTTGTCTCTGCCTCCAGCAACAACCTCTTGAGCTCGGCGCGCATTTGCTCAATCACGGCGGCCGCAAATTTCTTTGCCGACTCTTGTCTCTCTGGCGAAAGCTCTTTCACTCGGATCTTGAGCAGGGGAATGTCTTCCTCAAACCAGTGCAGTGTGCGCTGAACACGGGAAATGCGAAGATCGTTATCCGACATAAATGCGGCTTTATCGCTGATTTTTCAGAATGCCACAGTGGTCGGGGACGGCAAGTCCCTGGGATGGTTCGGTAGTGGCGCTGAGCTAAGGGCTTACTGCAGAGGGTCGGCGTCCGCGGCGGCTACGCGTTCGGTAGCCCCAGGATGTTCTTGCTCGAGGCGCTCGTCGAGCCAGCGCTCGAGACGATCCTTGGTCTCCACGGCCACATCGCGGAAGCGCAAGCCGGCACGGCCTTTGACATCGGCCCAGACAACTTCGGCCTCCACGCTTAGGGTGGAGTTTGTCTCGGGCAAAATGAATTGCAGGCGAGGCACAGCACCCTTGGGCAGAGCTTCGCGCAGCATGAGAGCGATGCCGCTCTCGCTGATGTTGGTGCTGGTGGCTTTTACCTTTTTGTCACCCAGAGCGATGACCACCTGCATTTTCACCGGGTGACGAAAGTAGCGGCGGCGTTCCTGGAGCATGAAATTGAGCGCGGCATGGAAGCAGCGGGAGGCGTTTAACGCACTGATCGGCTTCTGCAGAACGAAGTTCGCGCCCATGCCAAAGGCATCCTGCGTGGTGGTTCTCTTTCCATTCAGGATGGCGAACGTGACGGAATTCCTGTTGCTGGGTGTGCTTCTGAGGCCCTGCAGAACTCCCAGGCCGCCCTTGAGGTCGTCGCAATCGACGATGACGGCGTCGAATTTCTCCGAAATCAGAATGTCGGCGGCGGCGCGCGCCTCGTGGCAGATTTCCACGTCGATCGCGAGTTTCTCGAGCGTGGGCCGGATCACGCGCACCAATTCCGGATCCTGGCTCAGGAGCAGAGAATCCAACGTCATACGGCGATTCTAGGGGTGCGAGCGATGGTCACAAAAGTAACAAAGGTAATAGGTGCGGTGTTGGCCTTGCGGACTGGACCTTTTGGGCGAATAAGCGGGCGGATCAGGCTTGACCGGAACAGGATTGACGTGCGCGATCGTGAGGGACGGAGAACTGTCGAGCTTTGCTCGACCGGACAGCCCCTTCGACGCGCTTGCGCTTGCTCAGGGCAAGCTTAAGAGCGGCGACCGTCCCTACATGAGCCCGGGAAGGTATCGGCAGTCCATCCGTCTACGAGCTGATTTAGAGTACAAGTGGAACGGCGGAACGGAATGGCGCAACTGGCTTATCTCTCGCTGGGATCGAACGTGGGGGAGCGGGAGGAGCATCTGCGCGAGGCGATCAGGCGACTGGAGACGGCGGGGCACGTGTTACGCGTTTCCTCGTTTTACGAGACGGAGCCGGTGGAGTTCACCGATCAGACTTGGTTTCTAAATTGTGCCGTGGCTCTTGAAACGGAGCTGACACCTCAGCGGCTGATGGCGGCGATTCTTCGGATCGAGCAGGAGATGGGCCGCAAGCGCACTCGGCCGAAGGGGCCGCGGACTATCGATGTCGACATTTTGCTGTATGGCGATTCGGTGGTCGATGCGGCGGAAGTCACGATTCCGCATCCTGCGATGCAGAGACGGCGATTTGTGCTGCAACCGCTGGCGGAGATTGGGGACGAAGTGCGCCATCCCGTCCTGAAGAAGACGGTGCGGGAGATGCTCGACGAATTGCCGGCGGGGCAGATAGTGAGAAAAATCAAACCCTAGCCACGGATTACCACGGATTTTCACGGATAAAAAAAGCTCCGTGAAAGGATGTCTGCGTCCAAACCACTACGGAACGCGACGGGAGGGCCATTGCGTGCTTCGCACGCAACCCCGGACGAATGCGTCCGGGGCTACACGACCTACGCCGCCGGGGCTACACGACCTAGGGAAGGATGATGCGGCTGCCCGCGTCTTGCGCGGTGACGACGGCCGATTCTTTCTCGGGGAACTGCGCAAACAAGAACTCGACGAAGGCGCGCGATTTCGGGCGGCCTGAGGTGCGGCCCAGGCCGAGGCGGACTAGAAAAACCAGGGCCTTCAGCACTTCGGAGTCGCGCAGCGTCGAATAGCCCATGTGCTTCTGTTCGGCTTCGCGATACTCCTTGAGCATGGTTTCGATCTGGTTGGCAACACGCCGGCGGGCGTCGCTGGTGAACGGCTGCTCGTAGTGCAGGCCGGAACCGACACGGGTCTGGTAGCTGGTGGTCAAGACAGTAAGCGCGGCGATCAGATCCTGATCGTTCAAGCTCCGGTCGGCCCGCGCCGCCTTGGCCAGAGCATAGGTCAAGCCCATGAGCAGGTGCTCTTTCTCGTACATGAACTGGTCGGGGACTTCGACCTTCAGAAACAAGGCGGCCGGGTCGAGATCGCCCGCCGAGCGCGGCTTTTCGTGCTCGCGCGCCTGCAGAAGGTAGGGGCAATCGCTGGGGCAGTCGAGTGTGACCTCGCGCTGCTCGCCGCAGCATTGCGGACAAATCCGTCCGTGGACAGCCGGGCAAAAGCGTTTTTCCTTGCGAATCTCACAGATGGCGCAACTCAAGAGCAGGCTCCCCTGAAACCATTATGGCACGCGCGGTAAATCCACCACGGAGACACGGAGGCACGGAGAAGCTCTTAATTTCTTCCTGCGGGCAGCCTTAGCCAAACCTGAACCTGACGTTGAGGAGCATTTCTGAGCAGTTCTTGTTCTCCGTGTCTCGGTGCCTCCGTGGTCGAATCTTGGCCTTGTTCCTTGATAGCTTGTCTGGCCCATTTCGGCACCGAGATATCTGAAACACCCTGTAAAAATGGGCCTCCGCGCGTGCCCGAATTATGAAACCCCCGTAAAATAAGGTGTTTTCCACAGGGGCGCAGGGACTAAGATAACGCCGCTGGTATTAAACCGATTTTTACGAGGAGGATTTTCCATGGCAGCTGGATTGACCAAAACGCAATTGGTCCGCCTTCTGGCGGAGAAAAATGAACTGAGCAACAAGCAGGCCGCGGCGTTCCTGGAGCACCTGACGGACACCGCGATCAAAGAGACTAAGAAGAACGGCATCTTTGTGGTGCCCGGACTGGGCCGTTTGAAGAAAGTGCATCGCAAGGCGCGCATGGGGCGCAATCCGCAGACCGGCGAACCGATCCAGATCAAGGCCAAGACCACGGCGAAGTTCTATCTCGCCAAGGCCGCCAAGGACGCAATCGCGCCCAAGAAGTAGTTGGTGGATGAGATTAGAATCGAAGGCCGGCCGCGCGCCGGCCTTTTGATTTTCTGCAGCAGGCGCGCCCGGGCTGAAGCCCCCACTTCTGTGACTCGCTAACGCGGCGCTAAGGCGCCGCTCTTCCACCTATTTCCCGTAGTCGTTCTTGACCACCTCGCCGCCCTTCATCACGAACTTCACGTGCTCGAGGGTGGCGACGTCTTTGATTGGATCGCCATCCACGGCGATGACGTCGGCCCACGCTCCCGGTTCCAGCGTTCCCACCTTGCCCGACCAGCCGAGCAAGTCGGCGGCGTTCAAAGTCGCAGCCTGGATAGCCTGCAGCGGCGTGAGGCCGAGTTTGACCATCACCGCGAATTCGTGAGCATTGAGGCCGTGCGGGTAGACGGCGGCGTCCGTTCCGAACGCGACCTTCACGCCACTGGCGAAGGCGTGGGCGATGTTCTTGCGCGCCGCGGGAATCACTCCTTTCGCCTTGGCAAGGAGCGGCGCGGGCAGATGAGTTGCTTCGGCATTGTCAATCATCCAGTCGCCCAGATAGAGCGTGGGGACAAGATAAGTGCCGTGCTCTTTCATGGCGGCGATGCCAGCGTCGTCAATGTAGGAACCGTGCTCGATGGAGTCCACGCCAGCTTCGGCGGCCCAACGGATTCCTTCCGCCCCATGCGCATGGGCAGCGACTTTGCGGCCAAGGCGGTGGGCGTCGGCCACGATGGCTTTCATTTCCTCGAGGGTGTACTGCGAGTGTTGTGGATTGTCGCCGAGGGAAAGCACGCCCCCGGTGGCGCAAATCTTGATGAGGTCGGAGCCATACTTGATATTTTCGCGAACCTTGTGCTGAACAGCGGCGATGCCATCAGCCACGCCGTCGCCCGTGGCGTGGTAGTCGAACGGCAGCAAGTTGTTGTCGCAGTGTCCGCCGGTGATCCCGAGAGCCGGCCCGCTCACCAGCATTCTGGGGCCGGGGACATCGCCGGCATTGATGGCGTCGCGCAGGGCCACGTCAGTGAAGCCGTCCGCGTGCACGTTGCGCACGGTGGTGAAGCCCGCCAGCAAGGTGAGCCGCGCGTTCTTGGCGCCGATGAGGGCCTGGCGCGGCACGGAAATCGCAAGCCGCTCGTAGCCGAATTTGGGCTCATACGTCAGGTGAGTGTGCGCGTCGATCAAGCCCGGGAGCAGGGTTGCATTTGGCAAGTCGATGCGTGTTGCCCCGGCGGGAACTTTCACTTCTGCGGCGGCGCCGGCAGAGGTGATTTTGCCGTCGTCGATGACGAGGATTTGATCGGCGAGCAGCTTGCCGGTTTTGACGTCGAGAACGTGGCCGGCGTGGATGGCGACGTGGGTTTGAGCTGTAGCGATGGAGCAGGCCAGGAGAGCGATTACGGAGAGGACCAGGAGCTTGGTTTTCATGAGGCGGAAATTGTATCAGCGGGGCAGTTGGGCGTGCTGAGGGCGGGCTAAAGCCAGGCGCAGACCATCTCGCTAACGCGAGATGGGGCGGACGAGTGCGTCCGCCCTGCACAAGGTGTTCGCCACGCTCGACGGGGGCGGACCCTTCGACTGCGCTCAGGGCAGGCTTCTGCGTCCGCCGCTGCACACGCCCGCGCCGATACGAACGACGGCGCTATTTAGCCTCCGGGTCCGTCGTTGGAAACGTACTGTTCCAGCGACTCCAGTTCGCGGCTCAGGTCGCCGACGCGCCACTCAAGCAGGTTGCGGATGGAAAGGATGCCGAGCAGCTTGCCGTCGTCATCGGCCACGGGCAGATGGCGGAAGTGCCGCTCGAGCATGGTGGTGAGGGCTTCGCCGGGGCCGGTGTTGCGAGTTGCCATCTCGACAGGCGTGGTCATCAGATCGCGCACGGATGTGGTTTGCGGATCCATGCGGCTGAGGGCCAGCTTGCGCAGCACGTCGCGCTCGGTAAAGATGCCGGCGACGCGGAAGTCGCTATCGACAACGGCCACGGCTCCGACATGATGGTCGAGCATTTTGTGAATGGCGTCGGCTACGCTGGCATCGAGTCCTACCGCTGCAATCTCCCGGTCACAAAGTTCGAGCAGGCTCATAAGCACCCCCTTCGGCCCAAAAGACCGCACGGCCGAAATCCCCCAAACCGAACTGGATTGACGCATTATGCTCACGGCGAAGCGCTTGTCAAGAAAATTTGCGAAGAAACGGAAGCTTTCTGGTGCTATTCCGGTCCCAGATTAGGTCATCCCGAGCGCAGCTTGAGGCGTTTGCCGGCGTTCGAGCCGCGCGCCGAAATCCTGAGCCAAGCGAAGGACCCGGCGGAGTGAGGGATCTCGCGCGGGGCTCGGCGGCGGTCCACGCAAGATTCGAAAGAGGGATGGTTATTTCGACCGGAAGACCTCGCCGTCCTTCATGACGAATTGCACGTTCTCGAGCACCTTGATGTCGCGCAGCGGGTCGCCGCTGACCGCGATGATGTCGGCCAACGCGCCCGGCGCGATCACGCCGATTTTGCCCTCCATGTCGAGCATGGCGGCGGCGCGCGAAGTGGCGCTCTGGATCGCATCCATCGGGGTCATGCCGAACTCCACCATGCGGGAAAATTCCTGCGCGATGGGCTCAGTCCATGGGATACCGCCCATGTCGGTGCCGAAAACGATCTTGACCCCGGCTTTCAGCGCCTTCCTGAACGACGGTTCGTGTACTGCGGCACGCAGGCGGTCGCGCTGGCCGGCCGGAGTGTCGGCCGGAGCCCAGTCCTTGTAGTAAACGCTGAGCGTCGGCACAAGCCATGTGCCTTGCTTGAGCATTTGCGCGACGGCGGCGTCGTCGAGATCCAGTCCGTGCTCGATAGAATCACAACCGCCGTCGAGCGCGCGGTGCAGGCCAATGCCGCCGTAGGCGTGGCAGGCGACCTTCTTGCCCCAGCCGTGAGTCTCGTCGACGACGGCGCGCAGCTCTTCAATCGTGAGAGTGGGCTGTGAAACCAGTTCGCCGTTCTTGCCCACCCACGACCGATGCGTCATGTACACCTTGATCCAGTCGGCGCCGTGGTCGAGCTGCTCGCGGGCGGCTTTGCGCGCTTCCACCGGTCCGTCGACGATCTGTGCGCCCTTGGGCATGTTGAGCTCGGGAGCGTAGCCTTCGAGCATGTAGCCGCCTGTGGTCGAGATGGCTCGAGTGGCGACGAACAGGCGTGGACCCGGAATGTAGCCGCCCTCAATAGCCTGCTTGATGCCGACATCTCCGTAGCCGGCACCTTCGGTTTCGACGTCACGCAAGCTCGTGAAGCCCTGATCGAGCGCCCGCCGCACTGCGACCGTAGCTCGCGCGGCGCGCAGCGCCAGAGGTGCGTTCAAAATGTTGGCGTCGTATCCGCCCTGCGCGGGATCTTCGCCCTGGAGGAAAATGTGCGTGTGGGAGTCGATGAGCCCGGGCAGCACGGTGGCTTGGGAGAGATCGATGACGGTGGCGCCGGAGGGAATCTTGGCGCTGGCCGCGGGCGAGACGCTTTCGATGCGGTTGCCGCGGATGACGATGACCTGGTCGCGAGTGGGGGCGGCGGATCGGCCGTCGATCAACAAGCCCGCGCGTATGAACGTGACTTGCGGCGAGTGCGATGGAGTTGGCACTTGCGCAACGGTGCCGACGGCGATGGTGACCAATAACGCCAAGAACGCGAGGCAGCAAACGGTTTTCATTCTTATCCCCCATGCCCGTGACCAGGATTGTCGCGGTCGTGAAGCTCGAGAATTTCAACGGATGATTTTGCGGCAAGGATTCTATACCCTTAACACGGCAACGGGTGAGCGTGGGTTTGACGAGAAAGACTGGTCGACCAGTGTTTCCGCGACGAGGATTGTGCGACAACGGAGGATCGGTGCTGTTGCGGCTGGCCGAGGTTCGGGACGCGGGAGCGATCGCGCGGGTGATTAACGCGGCGTTTAAGCAGGCCGAGTCTTTTCTGATTGATCGTGACCGCATCGATGAGGCGTCGGTGCAGGCGCTACTGGAGAAAGGCAAATTCCTGGTCGCCGGTGACCAAGGCGCTGTTGTCGGCTGTGTGTATGTCGAACTGCGAGGCGAGCGCGCGTACCTGGGATTGTTGGCGGTCGATCCGCAACGTCAGAAGGCGGGGCAGGGTTCCCAGCTTATGGATGCTGCGGAGGAATTTTGCGCCCAGGCTGGCTGCCGCTTCATGGATCTGCGGATCGTGAACGTTCGCCGTGAACTTCCCGAGTTCTACCATTGGCGCGGATACGTTGAAACAGGGATTACTGTTCCCTTCCCGGCCGAGCTCAACCCGAAAGTGCCGTGTCATTTCGTGGAGATGTCAAAGCGGCTGTCGTAGTGTTGCCGAAGGCTGACGCTTCAACAGACGTTGTCATTTCTCAACGGGCCGACTGGCAAGGCCGGCCACCCTTTACGGCACAAACGCGTCGGCTTCGATCTCAACCAGCATGTCGGGTGAAATGAAGGCGCTCACCTGCACCATGGAAGTGGCGGGGCGAATGTCGCGGAAGAACTCACCATGCGCCTTGCCGATTTTTTCCCATTCGGCAATGTTGGTGACGTACATGCGTGTGCGCACGACATCCTTCAAGGTTGCACCGGCTTTTTTCAGCGCGCTCTCGATGTTTTTCAACGTCTGCACGGCCTGCGCATAGGAGTCGCCGACGCCGACGACTTTTCCGTCCATCCCCGTCGCCGTCGTTCCGGAGACGTGCACATACGATCCCATCCTTACCGCGCGCGAGTAACCGACAACGGGTTCCCAGGGTGTGCCGCTTGAAATGTTCTGCCGTTGCATGTGACGTCCTCCGATGTGGCCATTGTAAATGCACAAAACGGCATAACCGGCGCGGTTGGCAGCCGACGACCTTGACTGCCAGCAAAAGAAACGCGTTGTTTCCGACGGATTTAGTCACAACTCATCAGTTACTCGCCGGGTTCTGACTGATTAGGAAAACGAATCGTGCCGATAAACAAAAGTCACTTGCGTTTCGGAGTGGACTGAGTTATCTAGACCGCAGGTGGCTGAAACTCCGTGTCCGGCGCGGAGTTCAGGGGGTGAAAACCGATGATTCCGGAAGGGCATCCGCTGCAGCAGCTGTTTCAGGATCTGGTGGGACGGCACTACGCAGAGGCGATCGGCATTCGCGATCCGCAGGTGATCGCGTACGTTGCCCACCTGCTCTCGGAGTTCTGCGAGGCCGAACAGCTCTATAAAATTCGCGATGCCTCCAATCGTCCGCTGTCGGATGTGGGCGAGATGCTGCTGGAATCCGATCCGGTTTACGGTCCGGCGCCGAGTTTTGACCGTGAGCGCCAGGTGCGCAAACACATTGGAGACTTCACTTTGTTTTTTGCTGGAATGTTTCCCGAGAGCATCAACCACTTGCGCCTGCGCCGGCATCGCCTGGAAAGTTTTGTGGAGTGGATCAAAGCCGGGAAAGAAAGCTACTACATCGTCAGCAAATTTGAACACTTCGAGTACGCCAAGGTTGCTCCGCTGTTTGCAAGTCTCTCCAAGAATTTCGAGGGCTGCGTCTACGGGCTCAATATGGTGAAGAATGATCTCGAAGAGATGCAGCATCCGATTCTCCGGCTCAACGAATCCGGGGAAGACCTGGTCATGTAGTGGCCCCGGGAATCGGCCAGGCCTGGGGATCGGACGCGGTGCCCATACGGTAGAAGCTGAGCGCCGCACTTCCCTGCTCCAATTTGCGAAAACGGCGGAGTGCACCGAACTCCGCGCCGGGGTCAAACTTTTTTTCGTGCTCGGCCACCACCACCGACATCGCCCATACCAGAGACGATTCCGCCAGAGCGCGAAGAGTATTCGCGTAGGCATTGCTCATGCGGTACGGCGGATCGACGAAGACCACGTCGGCGGCCACATGCCGGCGTTCCATGCGCCAGAAGGCGCGCGGCAGTTCCTCCTGCAGCAGGTGGAACCCGCTGGTGACGCCGAGGCTCTCCAGATTGTTGCGGATCACATTGGCCGCGGTCACCGAAGATTCCACGAAATACACTTCCTTGGCGCCGCGACTCAAAGCCTCAATTCCAACCGCTCCCGTGCCGGCGAACAAATCCAGCCAGACAGTGCCTTCGAGGGCTGCGGGATTTCCCGCCGTCAACACGTTGAAGAGAGTTTCGCGCATACGGTCCGAGGTCGGACGAATATCGAGGCCTCGCGCCGAGCGCAAGGTCCGGCTGCGGTATTTGCCAGCGATTACCCGCATGGCATGGCACCTTCGATTCGGCTGAGGTGGTTCTTCATCCATGTAGAATAAAAGGAGCAGAGCCATTATGCGAAGCTGGTCGATTCCCCTGGGGCGTTTCTTCGGTATTGACGTCCGCATTCACATCACATTCCTGATCCTGCCGCTGTTCGTCTTCTGGACCGAATACGCCGCTCACCATGGCAATGCCAACCCAGGGCGCGACCTGGCGATGGTGGGTATTATTCTGGCGTGCGTGATCGCCCACGAGACTGGGCATATTTTCCTGGCACGACGCTTCGGAATGATTCCGAAGGCCCTGATTCTGCTGCCGCTCACCGGAGTCACTCTTTTCGACGAATCGCGTATGGAAAAGCCGCGGCCGGACGCACCGCTGTGGAAGCGGGAAATACGGCTGGCGCTGACCGGACCGCTGGTCAGTGTCGTGCTGGCAGGCGTGGCAGCTGTGGCGATAACAGCCACAGGACGCGGAATCGAACTTTGGAAGTGGCCACTCCTGCAGGCTTCAAACCTGCCGCGCAGCCTGGTCGGGGCGAACCTCTATCTGGCGAGCCTGAACCTGATCCCGGCATATCCGCTCGACGGCGGGAGAATCTTGCGGGCGTTATTCTCGCGAACCATGGACGCTTCCGCGGCCGGGCGGCGCGCGGTTTCGATCAGCAACGCGATTTCGATGGTGCTGATGGTCGGCGGGCTTTTCATCAGCAACAGCTGGCTCACTGTTGTTGGTGTGATTATTTTTTCGGCGGCACAACTGGAAGAGCGCGCACTGATTTTCCAGTCGGTGCTCGACAATGTGCGGCTGGAGGAGGTGATGCTGACGGACTTTGCCACTCTGTCTCCTGCCGACACGCTCGAGGACGCGCTGGAAAAGGCAGTTCACTCCCTGCAGGATGACTTTCCCGTGGTGCGAGGCAGCGACATGGTGGGAGTCATTTCGCGGCAGCGCATCCTTGATGCATTGCGGGCGGAAGGAAACGGCTATGTGCAGGCGGTGATGAACAAGATTTTTGAAGTGTCGGTGCGCCAGGACTCGCTGGGGTCGGCGTTTCGCAAACTCACGGCACGCAGCTCGAGCATTATTCCCGTCGTCGACGAACAGCGCCTGGTCGGCATTGTGACGCTGCAGAACCTGATGCACTCCATGACATTGCTGGCGGAAAGCCGCCGGCTGCGCAGGAACGAGCCGGAAGGGTGAGTCGTTTTTCTAGGAAAGCTCTGATTAAGTCATGATGAAATCCCGCGGCGACTAAAGTCGCGATTATTCTGTGGCATTTGCGGACGGCCTGAAAGGCCGTCCCTTTCAAAGCCAGACTCAATCAGAACTGCCCTAGAACAATCTCACCGACTTGGCCTGCTCGACCGCGGGAATTCTCCTCAGCTTGGCGAGAACATCTTCCGGTACGAGACCGTCCACGTGGACGACCGCGATGGCTTCGCGTGGCTGGTGTGAATCTCTTTCCCCCCCACCGCCGCTGCTGCGGCGCCCAAGCGAAAAGTTGGCGATGTTGATGGATTCCTCACCGAGAATCGTTCCCACGCGGCCAATTACGCCGGGAACGTCGCGGTTGCGCAAGTAAATCAGGTCGCGCTCCAGTGGCGCTTCCACGTCAATGCCATCCACGTGCAGCAGGCGGGGAGCGGTGCCGTGCAAAACGGCTCCTTTGACCAGATGCTCTTCCGCTGAGCTTTTGAGAAAGATCGAGAGAACACTTCCCGTGCCTCCGGTCGAAGCCTTCGCCTTGTGCGATTCCACGACGCGCAGACCGCGCGAATCGGCGATGGTGGCCGCGTTCACGAGATTTGCCTTTTCCTCGAGCGCCTGGTTCAGGATGCCTTTAATTGCACCGTTGCGAATCAACTCTGTTTTCCGTTCGGCGATGTGGCCGCTGTAGCGGATCGAAATTTCTTCGATCCTGCCCTCCGAGACCTGCGCGAGAAAGCCGCCCATGCGCTCGGCCAGCACGATGTAGGGCTGCATTTCGGCGTACTCTTCCGCCGAAACTGATGGGACGTTGACGGCGTTCTGAATCACTCCGTGCTTCAGATACTCTTTCACCTGCTGCGCGATCTGCACGCCGACGGCTTCTTGCGCCTCGGCGGTCGATCCGCCCACATGCGGCGTGAGCACTGCATTTTCGAGCGCCAGCAGCGGAGAATTCCTGGGAGGCTCCTCGGCGAAGACATCGATCGCCGCGGCGGCGACTTGCCCCTGCTTCAGAGCCGCGGCCAAGTCGGCCTCGTTCACCAACTCGCCACGGGCGCAGTTCACGAGTCGCACACCTTTTTTCATTTTTGCGATGGACGCGGCGTTGATCATCCCGGTCGTCTGCGGCGTCAGTCCGACGTGCAGCGTGATGTAGTCCGCCGCGGTGTAGAGCTCGTCGAGCGCGGCCAGCCGGATTCCCCGTTCCTTGGCGACGGCTACCGAGACGAAGGGATCGTGCGCCAGCAAGGTCATGCCGAAAGCCTGTGCCCGTCTCGCCACTTCCATTCCGATGCGTCCCAGGCCGATGATGCCCAAGGTCTTGCCGCGCAGTTCGGTCCCCTGCAGCGATTTTTTCTCCCACTTGCCGGCGTGCATGAGTGCGTCGGCCCGGCAGAGATGCCGGGCCATCGCCAGCATCATTCCGAGCGTCTGCTCCGCGACTGCAACGGCATTCGCCCCGGGAGTATTCATCACGGCGATGCCCTTGCGCGTGGCCGCTTCGAGATCGATGTTGTCCACGCCGACCCCGGCGCGGCCGATCACGCGCAGTTTTTTCGCGTGCTCCAGGAGTGCGGCATCGGCCTGCACAGCTGAGCGGACGATCAGCGCGTCGGCCGTTTCGAGGTGCTCCGCCAGTTTTCCGTGCAGTTGATCCGCACTGACGACCGTCCAGCCGGGCTCTTGCAGTTGAGCCAGCGCGGACGCGGAAATCTTCTCAGCCACGACAATCTTCACGGTTGGGTTCCTTTAGTAACGTTCTTTTCCAATCGATGCACGCGTTCGCGAGTGTCTCTGACAATTGCGTGACAGAAGTACGACACGGCCATGACATGCGCACGCGATCTTTACAATGAAATGACGCGGTCCTGACACCGGCAAAGTTGATCCCGCCTAAGCTTTCTTCATTGGGCCAATGCCCCGAGGACAAAACACTATGAACTCCGTCAAGACCGCTTTGCTGACCACGCTCATCGCTCTCACACTGGCTTGCGGCTACAGCTCGAAACCCGCTCCGGCCACGGCGGGAGCTGTTCCGACGATCACCCAACTGAATCCTGACAACGCAACGGCTGGCGGCGCCGCCTTCATGCTGACTGTCAACGGAAGCGACTTCAGCTCGAAAGCCGTCGTGAACTGGAACGGCACGGCGCAAAACGCGACCACGTATGTGAGCGGCAACCAGCTGACGGTCTCGATTCCGGCATCGCTCATCATGAATTCGGGTACGGTGCAGGTCACGGTCACGAATCCCGCCACCGCCGGCTCGGGCCCCTATGGAGGCGGCGGAACACTGGCCGAGACTTCCAGCCCGATGGATTTCACCATTAACTAGCACGGGTGATCGGGGTGATTCATTGCGAGTTTTTTCAGGCGCCAACGAGCTGACGCTTGCTGGAAACGGTGCGGGCGTAGACCTCCTGGGCAGCCCGCACCGCGGCGCCGTACTCGATCCGGCTTTCGGTGACCCGAGCCAGGACGTGCTCGAGGGCGCCCAGAATGCCGATGGTGTCGAGATAGTCGTAATAGCCGATGTGGGCGATGCGAAAGATTTTTCCTTTCATCTCGCCCTGGCCGTTGGCCACGACGGCGTCGAACGACTCGCGGAATTCTTTCACAATTTTCCCTGAATCGAGGCTGTCGGGCGAGGTGATCGCGGTGAGCGCAGCCGCGGGTGAAGATGCGTACAGTTTCAAACCCAGAGCCTTCGCACCCGTGCGCGTCATCTCAGCACACAGTTCGGCGTTGCTGACCAATGCCTCGCGACCTTTTGCCAGATCGCCGTTGCCCAGGCCGCGAATGAATTCGAGCGCTGCGCCCATGGCCGCGAACAGCGATGTCGCCGGCGTATAGGCCGTCTCGCCTTTGGCGGCGGATTTTCTTTCCTTTCGCAGATCAAAGTAGTAGCGCGGAGAAGTCGTCGTATCCATCCGTTTCCACGCGCGCTCGCTCAGTGCACAATATGCGAGGCCGGGAGGCATCATCAGCGCCTTCTGCGAGCCGCCGATGATCATGTCAACGCCCCAGCCGTCGACGTCTAGGTGCGTTGTGCCCAGGCCGGTGATGGCGTCGACGACGAGCAGGGTTTCGTCTCCGTGTTCGCGCACGATTTCGGCGATGCCTGCAATGTCGTGTCGCGCGCCGGTGGAGCTTTCTGTTGCCTGCACGAATACGGCGCGCACTTCAGGAGTGACTCGCGGGCGAATTTCGTTCAGCGAGAAAGTTTCGCCGTAGGGAGCGCTCAGCACGTCCGCATTGCAGCCGAAGGCTTTGGCGAGTCCCGTCCAGCGCTCGCCGAACTTGCCGGCCGTCAGGACGAGCACTTTATCGCCCGGCGAAGTGAGATTCGAGACCGCAGCCTCCATCACGCCCGTGCCGGAACAGGCGAGAACAAGAACATCGTTCGTGGTGCCGACGAATTCCTTCATGTCGGCAAGCACGCGCTGAAAGAGCGCTTTGAAGTCGGCGGTGCGGTGGTGCGCCGTAAACGACGCCATGGCCGATTGCGCCGCCGGCAGCAGCGGCGTGGGGCCGGGAGTGAAGAGACGATTCTTGCGCAGCATATAAGTCCTCAGAAATGGAAATAGGAGTCTAGTTTACCGGATTCGTGAGGCGATTTTGGGTTGTCGTGCGGCTTGATGAGGAAGCGAGCCAAACGCGCGTTGTCGCGTCGCGGCTTTCCTTGGTAAAGCGTCGCGACGCATTGTGCAGCTCGCCCAGATCCCCTCGACTTCGCTCAGGGCAGGCTCTTCGCTGCGCAAAAGAAGCTTGCTCAGGATGACAAGCGAACTGCGCAGGATTTTGATTTGCCTGGTGCTTGGCGGCGAGCGTCTATAATCCTCGCATGAGCTTAGTTGAACAGATCCAGAAGGACATTGTTTCCGCCATGAAGGCGAAGGAAGAAGCGCGGCTTTCCTGCCTGCGCATGATCAAGACCGCACTGCAACTGAAGGCGGTCGAAAAGATGTCGGCTCTCGACGACAAAGAAGCGCAGGCCGTGCTGGGCACGCTCATCAAGCAGCGCAAGGAGTCGGTCGAGCAATTCACCAAGGGCGGGCGGCAGGAGATGGCTGACAAGGAGTCGGCCGAGATTGTGCTGATCGAAACCTACCTGCCAAAGGCCGCCAGCGAGGCCGACATTGTCGCGGGAGTGAAGGCTGTCATCGCAGAGATGGGATCGCCAACGATGAAAGATATGGGGACGGTGATGAAGAACGCGATGGCGAAGTTTGCGGCATCAGGCATGCGCGTGGACGGGAAGATGGTGAGCGAGACGGTGAAGAAGGAGTTGGCGGGGAAATAGTCTGTGGAGGGCGGACGCGATTGTCGGTCCAGGGAGAAGGAAGCCTCGCAGCTCTAGCCTGGTGAGTATTTGTTCCTTTGCATCTCCCGGTAGGCTTCGCTTTTCGAGATGCCGCGCTCTTTGGCGACGCGCTTCAGGGCTGCTTTCTCGTCGATCCTTTCTTCGGCCATGAGTTGCTGGACACGGTCGCGGACGGTGAGGCGGCAGACGGGGGCGTCCGCCGCTCCAAGAGCTTCTTTGGCTTGGGCTTTTCCGATCAGCAGGGTGATTTCGCCTCTTACGGCGTCGCGGGCCTTTAGCTGCTCCAGTACTTCAGTGGCGCGGCCGCGGAGGAATTCTTCGTGCAGCTTCGTCACTTCCCGCGCGACCACGACGTGACGCGCTTCGCCAAGAATTTCAACCATGTCTGTGAGTGTTTCGACGATGCGGTGGGGAGCTTCGTAGAACACCTGCGTGCGTTGAGAATTCCTGATTGCTTCCAGTGCGGCGCGACGCTCTCCGCGCTTGGCGGGAAGGAATCCGCTGAAGCGAAAGGAATCCGTGGGCAGGCCGCTGGCCACGAGAGCCGCCAGAAACGCTGATGCTCCCGGAACGGGGACGACCGGCACATGATGGCGGATGGCGAGCGCGATCAGCCGGTATCCCGGGTCGGAGATTCCCGGCATGCCGGCGTCGGTGACGAGCGCGACGCTCGCGCCCTCCTGCATCTGCTTGACCAGTTCGGCGGAGCGCGTCATCTCGTTGTGTTCGTGGTAGCTGGTGGTGCGGGTCGCGATGGCGTAGTGGTTGAGCAGTTTCTGCGTCTGGCGCGTGTCCTCACAGGCGATGACGTCGACCTCTTTCAGCACGCGCAACGCGCGCAAGGTGATGTCTTCGAGATTTCCGATCGGCGTGGCGACGAGGTAGAGGGCCGGTCGGGCGACAGCCTGGCTCATGGCGGGAGTTTAACACCGGGGCTAAAGCCCCCGTTTTGGTGCGCCCTACGCGGCGCTAAAGCGCCGCTCTTTCACGTGCCTCGATGCTGTTGCGAAGGTCCAATCCCGTAACTTTCCGGCGCCGTGTCCGGTTATGCCAAATGGAACAAATTTCAGGAGCGACATCATGACCGCCAAAGACTTTCGCCAGATCGCCCTGTCTTTGCCCGAAACCGAGGAGCGCGCGCACATGAGTCATCCCGACTTCCGAGTGGCTGGCAAAGTCTTTGCCACGCTAGGTTATCCAGACAAGACGCGCGGGATGGTCAGGCTTTCGCCGGAAGAACAGCACTATTTTTCCAAGGATTATCCCGATGTGTTTGTGCCGGTAAAAGGGGCGTGGGGGCGAGGGGGCGCGACAAGCGTTCATCTGAAGGCCGCGAAGAAAGAGATCCTGAGCAAAGCGCTGCGGGCGGCGTGGCGCAACACCGCGCCGAAGCGCCTGCTGACATCGGAGCGTCTGCTAAAATCAGAGTGAAACTGAGTTGTTCCTCAGCTACCGTCTCACTCATGCCACTTTACGAATACGAATGCACCAAGTGCGGCCACCGCTTCGAAAAAATCCAGAAATTTTCTGACAAGCCGGTAAAGAAGTGTCCGGAATGCGGCGGGCGCGTCGAGCAGACTATCTCCGCTCCAGCCGTACAGTTCAAAGGCTCAGGCTGGTATGTGACCGACTACGCCAAGAAGTCGCACGCGCCGGCGGCCGCGGAAGGCACGAAGGAATCGAAGGAAGCGAAGAAAGAAGACAAGCCGAAAGCGGAGACTCCCACCAAGGAAAGCAAGAAGGCCGAGAAGCACAAGTAGCGAGGAGCCAGCCGAGCTTCGCTGGGCCCCACACAACCCATCTTCAGGCCGGCATCACGCTCAACTACCGCTGACTACTGAGGTCGACGAGCTAGATCAGGGATTTTTCAGTTCCCGCTCGAAGTGCTCCAGGATCATGGTGTAAATGTGCACGCGGGCATCTTTCCCTGAGATGCTATGCGTTTTGTTGGGATAGATCATCAGGCGGAACTGCTTGCCGGCGTTGATGAGCGCGTTGATCATCTGAACGCTGTTCTGGAAGTGGACGTTGTCGTCGCTCATGCCGTGGGCCAGCAGGAGCGCGCCGTGAAGATTGCCGGCGGACTTGGTCACATCGGATTGTTCGTACCCCTCTTTGTTTTCCTTGAGCAGGCCCATGTAGCGCTCGGTGTAGATCGAATCGTAATTGGCCTGGTTGGTGACGGGAGCAACCGCTACGCCGGCGCGAAAGCGGTCGGAGTGAGTCATGGCGTAGAGCGTCATGGACCCACCATTCGACCATCCCCAGATAGCGACGCGGTCTTTGTCGAGTTGCGGATACTGGGCGAGGAGTTGATCGAGCGCCGCGAGCTGATCTCTAAGCTCGATCGCTCCAAATTCGTGGCGGATTGCAGTCTGAAATTTGCGATCACGTCCGGGCGTGCCGCGGTTATCGAGGGCGAAGGTGGCGAATCCTTTGCGCGCGAGAATTTCGTCGAACGGGTCAGGGACGCTTTTCAGCACCATCTGGGCGCCGGGGCCACCGTAGATGTGGATGATGACAGGAATTTTGCCCGCGGCAGGACCTTCGGGCGGAAGCAGAAGACGTCCATAGAGCCTGCTTCCGTCGTCTGCTTTGAACTCAAGATACTGCGGCGCGCGCAGGCCGTATTCTGCGATCTGGTCCTTGGGCCGCCAAACGTCGTGGCAAGCGCCTCCCACGGCGCAGAGCGAGATACGCTGCGACGCCCGCGGTCCGGAATATGTGTGGGTGTAGTGCTTTGCGTCGGCGCTGAAATTTGCGGTGTGCTGTCCCTCTTCAGAGGTCGGTGCATTGAGGCCGGAACCGTCGAGTTGCACAGAAAAAATCTGCTGTTGGCGCGGATCGTCTTTGTTGGCGGCGAAGAACACCGTTCCTGCAGCTTCGTCCACACCTTCGATTCCCAGCACTTCGTAGTCGCCCTGCTCGAGCTGCCGGTCGAGCTTGGCATCCGCAGCGAGTGGGCTCTGCTGGTCGTAGCTGTAGAGATGGAGATGCATGTTGCCGTCGCGCAAGCTTGGCCACAAAAACCTCGGACTCGATTTGAGAAAGCGGACTTCGACGTGCTCGAAGTCAATCCAGGCGTCGGGCGTTTTTTCCGTGAGCACAATGCGTGACTTGCCGGTTTTCGCGTCGACGAAATACAGGTCCATCTTGTCCTGCGCCCGGTTCAGAACCTCGGCCCAGATGACGCCTTCACGCAGCCAGCCAAAGCGCGGAATGTAGGTGTCTTCGTCGGCGGTAAGGGAAATCCAGCGAACTTTGCCCTTGTCGGCTTCGACCACGCCCAGCTTGACCACGGGATTGGGGTCGCCAACTTTGGGATATTTCTGGTTGTCGACGGTGGGATGGGTCGGCAGCCAATCAGTGATGGGATAGGTCGGAACATTGGTTTCGTCCATGTGCAGGAAGACGATCTCGCGGCTGTCGGGTGACCAGAAATAATTGCTGCGGACTGCAAGTTCTTCGGCGTAGACCCAGTCGATATCGCCGTTGAAAAAATTGTCGCCCTTGTCTTTGGTCAGCTGCTTCTCGTTGTTTCCGTTCCCCTGACGAACGTAGAGGTTGTGCTTGCGCACGTAGGCGACGAGGGCGCCATCGGGCGAGAACTTCGGATCAATGCTCGCGTCGGGAGCGGAAGTAAATTGCACCGCAGTCTCGCTCGCCAGATCGTAGAGCCACAGTTGGCCTTGGGAATCGAAGATGAGGTGCTTCGAATCCGGGGCCCATATGTACGCGGCCACGTGGTAGCGGTTGCGGCGCTCGCGTTCGCGCTCGTTCACGACCCGGTTGGAGTCCGGCACCAGCGAGGCGAGTTTCTCGGCGCTGACCAAAACGTTCTTCTCACCGGTCGTGGCATCGATGGACCACAACTGGCTTTTTCCGTTTTCATCGGGCTGCAGGAACGAGAGCCGTGTGCCGTCCGGGCTCCACTCCATGTTCTCCGGGCCACGACCGGCCAATCCACCCGGCTGGTAGATCGCCTCGATGGTCAGCGGCTTGGTGGGCGCGGTTTGCGCGCGAGCCGGACCCGACGCAAGAGCAACCAAAATGAGAGCCAGAGTACACAAGCTCGTAGGGGAGAAAAACGTTCGTTTCACAGAGTACCCTCGGGAAGAAGTGACCGCAGATTCGCAGCGCGAAGAAACGAGTGTACACCGCTGGCGATACCGCTCGCACGGCGCGATTCGAGCGCGTGTGGGCAACGGGCCGTCGACCTTCGCGAGTTGGCACCACCGCCGGGACCCGCTCCGTTGCATGCTAGAATCAAATCAGACTCAAATGCCGGATGCTTCCTGACATTGAAAACCTGCTGCAACTGCAACAAGCGGACAAGGAAATCCGCCTGCTGCAGGACGAGATCGCCGAACTTCCCAAGCGCGTCGCCGCCATTGAGCAGAAGCTGGCCGGCACCAAAGTGCAACTCGAAAAGGCCCAGGCCGCGGTGAAGACCGATGACGCCGCCAAACGCAAGCACGAAAGCGCAATTTCCGATCTTCGCGGCAAGATTTCCAAGTATCGCGACCAGTCCCTGGAAGTGAAGACCAACGAGCAGTACAAGGCGCTCCTGCACGAAATCCAGTTTGCGGAAAAGGAAATTGCGGCCATCGAGGACAAGATTCTCGAGCTGATGGTAAACGCCGATGCGCGCGACAAGGAAGTGAAGGCGGCGCAGGCCGAACTGAAAGCCGAGACGGCCGAGATTGAGAAAGAGAAAGAGCAGGCGAGACAGCGCACCGCGGAAGATCAAAAGCAGCTGGCCGAGTGGCGCGGCAAACGCGATCAGCTACGTGTGAATATCAACGAGGATCTGCTGCGCCAGTACGAGCGCGTGTCGAAGTTTCGTGGCAGCGGTATCTCCGAAGTGCGCGATCACAAATGCGTCGCCTGCCAGGTTATGCTCCGCGCCCAAACCTACAACGAAGTCCGCTCCGGGCAGCAAATCGTGATCTGCGACTCGTGCCAGCGTGTTTTGTATTTCAATCCTGCTGAAGAATTGGTCGAGCAGAAGCCGACGGTGACACGCCCCAAGCGCCATCATCCCAAGATCGATGCTCCACAGGCATGGTATTACCGGCCTGAGTTTGCCGACGCGGGTGAAGTCTTCATCGTGCTGAACAACAACGGCGGGCAGGCCAGCCGCCGCGTCTACGACGTGCACACCGGACGGCTGATCGGCGACATCCTGATCCGCGAGGGCGACTACCGCCAGGCATTTCCTGAAGACATCACTGGCGCTACGCGCCTCAACGGGGCCTGGGACGAAGAGGAATTGGAAGCGTGGGGGGCCGAAGCGCCCATGGTGGTGCTCGATGCGCTGCAAGCTGACCTGGACCTGGCGCGCTACGAGATGAGCGCGCGGGCCGCTAAGACGGAAACGTCGACACCTACCCAACAAGCGGCCAGTTGATGGCTGCCGCTATACTGCGGACATCGCCTCTGGCGGACCATCCGTTTAACCGAACCATCCGTTCTAAGATGTCTCCATGCCAAACCAGTCGCGGTCACTTTTGCCCAAAGTCAAGGTATCTCCGCGCGGCGCAACGCGGCTGAAAAACGGCCACGTCTGGGTCTATCGCTCCGACATTGTCTCCGCCGATGGTATCGCGCCCGGCTCGCTGGTCATTGTGACCGACCAGCGCGGCAAGTCTCTCGGCACGGCGCTGTATTCCAGTTCGTCGCAGATCGCGATCCGCATGCTGGCGCGGGAAGAAGTAACGGATTTCCCCGCCCTGCTGCGGCAGCGCATCGCCGAGGCCATCGACTACAGGAAGAACGTCGTCCGCGACACCGATGCCTACCGCGTCATCTTCAGCGAAGCGGATTTCCTCCCTGGGCTGATCGTTGACCGTTACAACGAAATTCTTTCGCTGCAGATTCTGACGCAGGCGATGGACGGTGAGTTTGTGCGTGCGACTGCCATTTCTGAGCTCAGTGAGCGCCTGCATCCGGCATCCATCGTCGAGCGCGTCGACCCGCGAGTGCGTGAACTGGAAATGCTCCCCCCGCGCGCCTCAGGACGGTTGCAGGGAGAGAAAGCGTCAACAATCTTCACCATGAATGGCGTTCAGTTCCACTACGACGCGCTGGAAGGGCAGAAAACCGGGGGGTTCCTGGACCAGCGGGAAAACTATGCTGCTGCGGCGCAATATGCGCACGGCGAGGCACTTGACGTTTTCTGCTATCAGGGAGGATTCGCGCTGCACCTGGCGCCGCGCTGCTCGCAAGTTACGGGAGTGGACAGTTCGCGGCCGGCGCTGGAAGTGGCCGAGCAAAATGCCGGACTCAACCAGACGCTGCTGAACGGGAAAGAGATGGAATGGATTGAGGCAAACGCGTTTGACTTGCTGAAGGACTATGCCGCTTCAAACCAGCGCTATGACACAATCATTCTCGACCCTCCGGCCTTCGCGAAGACGAAGCGCGACCTCGATTCTGCCCTGCGCGGGTACAAGGAGCTCAATCTTCGTGCCCTGAAGATGCTGCGTCCGGGCGGGATCCTCGTGACGTGCTCCTGCTCCTACCACGTCGGCCAGGCGGACTTCCTCGAGATGCTGGGCTCAGCGGCCCTGGACGCCCATCGAACTCTGCGTCTGATCGAGGTTCAAGGCCAAGCCAAGGACCATCCAGTCCTGCTGAGTGTGCCGGAAACGGCGTATCTGAAGTGCGTCATTGCACATGTAAGCATATGAAAATAAGAGTTATTATATACTTGACAATAATACGCTCAACTTTTATGCTTCTTTTACGCTAACTATGCGTCTAATGAACTGACCGGAGCTGACGGCCAACGCGGCCAAAGCCGGTCTCGAAATCAAAGCAGTCTCTGACACACCAATTTCCGAAGGAGGAAGTAGCCATGACCGTATTAACCCGTTGGGAGCCGTTCCGTGAATTCGCCACACTGCAGGACCGCATGAACCGTCTGTTCCGCGAGTCCTTCAATGAGGGTCGGGACGAGTCTCTGACCACTTCGAGTTTTGCCCCCGCCGTTGACGTCTACGAAGATGAGCACAAGGTCGCGTTGAAGATCGAAGTGCCCGGAATCGAGGAGAAGGAAATCGACGTCCGGGTGGAGAACAACACCCTCACTGTGCACGGCGAGCGCAAGATCGAGAAGGAAGAGAAGGAAGAGAACTATCGCCGTGTAGAGCGCCAGTATGGCAGCTTCACCCGCACCTTCACGCTGCCCCAGACCGTAGACACCAACAACGTTTCGGCGAACTACGACAAGGGCGTGCTGAAGATCACGTTGCCCAAGAAGGCGGAAGCCAAGCCGAAGCAGATCAAGGTCAATGTGAGCACCGAAAAGCATATCGAAGGCAAGGCCCCCAGCAAGGCCGCGTAATTAAGAGCGGTCCGCCGTTAGGCGGCACAAATGGCAAGGGCATGACTTCAGTCGTGCCAGGCTTAGAATCACGGGAGGCGGCAGAGGTGACCGCCTCCCGCTTGTTTTGTAATTGTGGGATCTGGTAATTGTGTAATTTTGAAACCCGCACGGCAAAGAGGCTCTCCAATTACTCAATTGCGGATTATGAAATTGCTCGATCGAGGTTCTCATGCCCATCCGTTGGGACAAATTTACCGTTAAGGCGCAGGAAGCCGTGCAGCGTGCAAGCCAGCTCGCTAGCGAGCACGGCAATCCTGAGTTGCTGCCTTTGCACTTGCTGGCCGCACTGCTTGAGGATAAAGAGGGCATCGTTCCGCCCGTGCTGGAGAAAATCGGCATCGGGCCGCAGGCCGTACTGAGCGAAGTGTATGGCGAGCTCGAAAAGCTGCCCAAGGTTTCCGGCGAGGCCGCCCAGCCGACCCTTTCCAACGAGGTCGACAAGCTGCTAGATCAGGCGTTCAAGGAGGCGTCGAATTTCAAGGACGAATACGTGTCGACCGAGCACCTGCTGCTGGCCATCACCCACCTCAAGCGCGATGCGGCGCAGCAGATCCTTGCCCCTCACGGCGCGACGTACGATGCCATTCTGAAGGCGTTGACTGCAGTCCGTGGATCCCAGAAGGTCACCGATCAGAATCCGGAAGCGAAATATCAGGCGTTGGAGCGTTATGCTCGCGACCTGACCGAGCAGGCCCGGCGGGGCAAGCTCGACCCTGTCATTGGGCGCGACGAAGAAATCCGGCGCGTCGTCCAGGTCCTTTCGCGGCGAACGAAAAATAATCCTGTGTTGATCGGAGAGCCGGGCGTGGGCAAGACCGCTATCGTCGAAGGCCTGGCGCAGCGAATTATTTCCGGGGATGTGCCCGAAGTGCTGAAGAACAAGCGTGTGGTCGCGCTCGACCTGGGCGCGATGCTGGCCGGAGCAAAATATCGAGGTGAATTCGAAGACCGGCTCAAAGCAGTTTTGAAAGAGATCGAAGACTCGCAGGGCCAGGTCATTCTCTTCATCGATGAGCTGCACACGCTGGTCGGGGCAGGAGCTGCGGAAGGAGCAATTGACGCCTCGAACATGCTGAAGCCCGCGCTGGCTCGCGGCGAGCTACGCGCTATCGGCGCTACGACGCTGAACGAATATCGCAAATACATCGAGAAAGACGCTGCGCTCGAACGCCGCTTCCAGATCGTTTTTGTGGGCGAGCCGAATGTCGAGGACACGATCGCAATTCTTCGTGGGTTAAAGGAAAAATACGAGGTGCATCACGGCGTGCGCATCAAGGATTCCGCGATTGTCGCCGCCGCGACGCTGTCGCACCGCTATATTTCCGACCGCTTCCTGCCCGACAAGGCCATCGATCTGATTGACGAAGCGGCGGCTTCGCTGCGCATTCAGATCGATTCGCTGCCCACCGACATCGACCAACTGGAACGCCGCGCGACGCAGCTCGAAATTGAAAAGCAGGCGCTGAAGAAGGAAGACGACCCGAATTCGAGAGAGCGTTTAGGAGCGATTGAGAAAGAACTGGCCGAGATTCGGGAGAAATCCAACACGCTCAAGGCCAATTGGAAAAAAGAGAAGGATCTGATTGCCCGCACGCGCGCGCTGAAGGAGCAGATCGAGAGGCTCAAGACCGAAGAGCAGGCGGAAGAGCGCAAGGGAAACCTGCAGCGCGTGGCGGAGATTAGGTATGGGCTGATTCGGCAAGCCGAACAGGAACTGGCCAAGCTCGCCAAGCAAATGGAGAGCAAAGGCCAGGTGCACATGCTCAAGGAAGAAGTTGACGAGGAAGACGTCGCGCGCATCGTCTCGGAGTGGACCGGGATTCCGGTCTCGAAGATGCTCGAGGGCGAAGTCAAGAAGCTGGTCCACATGGAGGATCGTCTGCGCCAGCGGGTCGTTGGCCAGGATCCGGCGCTGGAACGAGTGGCGAACGCAATTCGCCGTTCTCGGGCCGGATTGAGCGATCCCAAGCGCCCGATCGGCAGCTTCATCTTCCTGGGCCCGACGGGCGTTGGAAAAACCGAACTTGCCCGCGCGCTGGCGGAGTTTCTCTTCGACGACGAGCACGCCATGCTGCGCATCGACATGTCCGAATACATGGAGAAGCATTCGGTTGCGCGCCTGATCGGAGCGCCGCCGGGATATGTCGGCTACGAAGAAGGCGGGCAGCTCACCGAGCAGGTGCGTCGCCGTCCCTATGCGGTGGTGCTGTTCGATGAAATCGAAAAAGCGCATCCGGACGTCTTCAACATTTTGCTGCAGATGATGGACGATGGCCGACTCACCGACGGCAAGGGCCGCGTGGTCGACTTCAAGAACACGATCATCATCATGACTTCGAACATCGGGTCGTCTTTCTTGCAGGCGGAAGCTCTGCGCTCCGAGGCCGAGTTCGAACAGGCCTCTCAACAAGTGCTGAATCAGCTGCACGCGCACTTCCGGCCGGAATTTCTGAACCGAGTGGATGACATCATCGTGTTCCGGCCGCTCGGCAAGGAGCAACTGGTCAAGATCATCGAGTTGCGGCTGGAAGATGTGCGCCGCCTGTTGGCCGATCGCAAGATTTCGCTTGAACTGACCGACACCGCGAAGGACCTGCTCTTCACGCAAGGCTATGATCCGAATTTCGGAGCGCGGCCGCTGAAGCGCGCGATCCAGAAGCTGGTGCAGGATCCGCTGGCGCTGAAGATCCTCGACGGGGAAGTTCTCCACGGCGATCATGTGGTCGTGGATGCGGACAAGAAGGCCGGCAAGATGAAATTCGAGGTCAGCGAGCGCGTGGGCGAGAAGCAGCCGGCCAAAGCAAAGAGGTAAAACAAAAGCGCCACGGATCACACGGATTATCACGGATAAACCTCTCTTGATTCTTCCAAGAATTATCCGTGTGGATCCGTGTAAATCCGTGGCGAAAGAATTTTCCTGTGGCACACTGAAAGCATGCATCGGCTCACCCTCGGCGACTTCGAACTCAGCGTTTTTTCGGACGGCACCTATCCTCTCGACGGCGGCGCGTTCTTTGGCGTGATTCCAAAGATCATGTGGTCGCGCAAGATGCAGGCCAACGAACGCAACTACGTCACGGCCGGGCTCAACTCACTGCTCATTCGCACCGGCAAGCAGACTGTGCTGGTCGAGACCGGGATGGGCAACAAGCTGTCCGAACGCATGAGGAAGTTTTATGGGCAACCGGCAAAATTGCTCGACAATCTGGCGGCCGTGGGAGTTGCTCCCGAAGACATCGACATCGTCATCAACACACACCTGCATTTCGACCACTGCGGATGGAATACGGTGCGAGACAAGGACGGCAAGATCGTACCGACATTTCCACGCGCCAAATATTACGCTCCTGAAGGCGAATGGCGATACGCCCGGCGGCCAAGCGACCGCGACGCGATTAGCTACATTCCCGAAAATTACGATCCCCTGGTTGCGAGCGGGCAGATGACTCTGCTGAAGGGCGGCGAGGAAATCGTGCCTGGTATCTCCGTGAAGACGTTTCGGGGGCACACGGCGCACATGCAGGCGGTGATTATGCGAGCGAGTCAAAACCCCCACTTCTCCCTAAATCAGGGAGAAGTGGGGCACCCTACGGGTTCATCTGGCATCCCCACGGCTTGCTACATCTCCGATCTGATTCCCACAAGCGCGCATATTGATCTCGCATGGGGAATGGCATTCGATCTGTATCCGCTCGACACCATCGAGAGCAGGAAGCAGTACTATGCGCAGGCGATCCCTGAGAAATGGCTGACCGTCTTCACCCACGATCCGAAGACGCCGTGGGCGTACGTGGGGAAGGATGAGTCAGGGAAGATGGTGGCGAAGGGAGTTAACTCCGGGTCAGAGTGTGGGCTTGCGCAAGAGATGAAAGTCCGACCGCATAAAGCGAAAGTTCGGCCCCCATAACCCGAAATCGCACTCGACAATGGTTTCGAGGACCGGGGCAGGGGCTGATCTTAATTACCCGTGCTTATGACGAACAAATCTATTGAACGGGTGCACACTTTTAGCGCACGAAAAGCATCCCTTGGCAATAGCCAAAGGGATCTGGCCGGCTAACCGACAGTAAGTTGCTGCAATCCGGAGCGCCTGGTTCGGGACCAGGGGGTCGGAGGTTCAAATCCTCTCTCCCCGACCATATCTAGTTGATTCGGTTGACTCAATTCTCGCGGTTTCCGCAAGTTTCTGATTCCAAACATTGAGTTTTGTGTCCTAGTTGCGTCCTCGCGGTCCTCGCACACGATTGCAGCAGGGTTTGCTTAGCTTGCTCTGCCGGTGCCCGAACTCGCGAAGCAGCGGGTAACGGACGGCGTGTCTCCGAACGGCGGCCATGTCAACGGTGACCTACGTGAATCAGCCGGCGATCGAACGAACCAAGAACAGGGTGCCCCTAGCCGGGAGTTCGCACTTGTAACGAGTGAAAAGGGTTCTCTGGCCACGCGACGACCGCCTATTTCAATGTACCGAGAGGCTACCGGCGTAATCGACGGGCCGCGCGTCCAGCAGGTCTTTATCCGATCTATTTCGAGGGAGGGCATCTTTTGTGTGTTGAATCATCTCCTGAACCTTCATGTAGCTGGCGGGATCAACCAACGGTTCAAATGCTCTCCGTATAACCGTCCACTCAGACATCGGCTTCTTCTTTTCCGGTGTGTACAGTCGCCGGGTAGTGCGACCAAAAACATTGCAGCCAGCGTATTTTGGGTGCGTAAGAATTGTTTGCACTGCACTGGGATTCCAATCTGAACCATCAACATACTTGATTTGTTGGCGATTCAGCTCACGAGAGATCGCGGCAAACGTCATTCGTTTTTCGATAAACAGCCGATAAACCTCGTGCACACATCGCACCTCATCGGCGGGACCGGGCACAAGAATAACCCGATCAGTGGTGAGACTCTTACGTTCGCCATCCACCATAATTTGCTTTGGAGTTCCATCCGTTGATACAAGCAAACGTCTCAACGCGTATCCAGGCAGGTCAGGTGAAAAACCAGGAGTTCATCGGTGGAGCGTGCTTCATCGCTCTCTGATGACGGGCCACTCGGAAGTTAAGCCACACACAACCAGATTGGCCAGAAGTCGGCTTCGCGGACTCCAAGTCCGTTTCTGGATTGCTGACCATCCACCCAGAATCATCATATCCGTGTGCGAGTGCTACACAGACTATAATTGCGCCCACGGGGTGAGAGTGCCAGACCGACCACCTTGGAATGCGCTTCCGCCATTCTCGGTGAACGAGTTCTGACCGGAATGAGACCTCTGGACCTTCAGACCATGTATCAGCAGATGAGCGAACGCGATCTGTCCGCTAGGACAGTCCGTTACGCCTTGTGCTAGAAGCGAGAGCCATGCGCCCGTGTAATTGTCGCCTGTCCAACACGTTCGCTGATGCGACGTCTGGACGTGACCGGCGACTTCTGCTCCATTGTTGATCGCACTGGCCGTATCCTAACCGCCGAGCGTCGAAAGCGGAGTCACCAACGTATTGCCACAAGACGCCTAA